>Ga0315543_1000367_pt1 | contig 55932 bp, 53 predicted proteins | sample SalMarSW160210MG_2_FD_203098 | JGI IMG/M metagenome (GOLD analysis project Ga0315543, IMG submission 203098) | Salt marsh sediment microbial communities from the Plum Island Ecosystem LTER, Massachusetts, United States - Salt Marsh Sediment SW1601-210 ... | reverse complement strand
CTGTCATAAAAAAAACAGATATAATTTTCAGGGATAACAATCATATCCGTAATCTGGTCGATAAGACATTAAGCCCCCTGGGATTGAGAATAGACGAGAGTTCTCCTATGGTTGATGCAAGGCTTAAGAACGGATCAAGGATTAATGTGGTACTGAATCCTGCAGCTTCAAACGATATAGTGGTCACTATAAGAAAATTTAAAAAAAATATGATGGATATAGAGAGTCTTATAAAGGAAGGCACCGTAAATAAAGCAGTGGCTGAATTTATAAAAGCTTGTGTAAGAAGTAAATTGAATATAATAATAAGCGGAGCCACATCCACCGGTAAGACAACATTTTTAAATGTCTTGTCTAATTTCATCCGGCAATATGAAAGAATTGTGACCATTGAAGAAACACTTGAGTTGAATTTAAATTTACCCCATGTGGTTAAACTCGAGGGCAGGCCGCCGAACCTTGAAGGTAAGGGAGAAATAACTATCAGGGATCTGGTAAGGAATTCTTTAAGAATGAGGCCTGATACGTTCATTTTACAATTATACCTATATAGCTAAGAAAAGAATCTTAATAAATAAATATATAAGTTTTTAAAAGACTGAGTAATTCTCGGTCTTTTTATTTTGTCCAAATAGTAAAAGGAGATAAAGATGAATTAATAAAAAAATACTGTTAAAAGAATATTACTAAAAAATTGAACCTGAGTGATTAAAAGCTCAGTTTCCTATCTATAGAGGAGAGTGGTGAATTTATGAGCTAATTTGAATTTGAGTAAGAAAATAAAAAAATTATCAATTTAATATTTATTTTTAAGAGAGGCAGATAAAAATGGAAAGCAAATATTTAAAAAACTCTGGTATTTCAGAATTTGTAATAAAAAAATTCGGAATACTTGAATTCCTCCATGTGGGACAAATTTTCTACCCATATAAACTACCTGACAATACATACCAATACGAAGTAGTAGATAATTATAATAATTATCTTACTAATACTGAGAGAAGGTACTTTCTACCTAAAGAGGAAGAGCTTATAGATGGGTTATATATTCCCTTTGGGTTACAGGTCTATAGTCAGTTTGATCCAACATCTTCCTTTGTAATAGTGGAAAGAGAGATAAATGCATTAGCTTTATATGAAGTAGGTTTCGCTGCACTGGGTATAAATCAGATGGTTCTTGATCCAAAGAAGTACTTGATAAATAAAGTGAATGAAGAAGTAGAAACTATATATTTTTTGTTTAGAAACAAAAATAATGCAATAAGGTGGGCAGACGAGATAGGAAAGAAGCTCACAGGACCAACTAAATTATGTATCATAAGATATCCTGATTTTAGGCAAGCAGTAGATTATACCTGGCAAGGAAAGTATGATGAATTAAGAAACATGATATTTATGGCAAAACATAATATGGAGCTAACTCTAAAAGAACAAGAACCGGTCAAGTCATGTGGAGTATTAATTGAAGGGTATGATTCTAAAGCGCTTCCAAAACTACCTGAGGGTGACTTTATCGAAAGCTATAAAAGAGATGCTTCAATGTTAACCGATGCTCCCGAGATTTATCACGAGATGGTTGGAGTTGTACTACTGTCAACTGTTATAGCTGGAAAGGTTACATTCAGGCGTGTAAAACCAAATATCTACGGTGTACTTGTTGGCAAAAGTACAATCATGCATAAGTCTGAAGCTATTAAAGTTGCTGAAAATATATTAATGAAGATAAATCCTGATTACATTATTGCAAGTGACTTTAGCCCAGAGGCACTTAGTGATAGACTTTCAAAAAACCCAAGAGGGCTTATTTACTGGCCTGAATTTGCCCACTTTCTATCAATTGCTTCAGGTAGGCCCTATATGTCAGGAGCAAAGGAGATACTAACCGATTTATTTGATTGCCCAAAAGAGCGCAAAAGAATACTTAGAAAAGAAACAATTATAGTCAGGAATCCCTGCATAAATATTCTGACCGCTACAACTAAAAAATACATGAAAGTAGACACAAATGATTTAGTTGGCGGCTTTCTTGGTAGGTTTGCATTTGTATATGCAGAATATGATGAGAAAGAAAAAAGATATGTGCTTCCTCCAAAATATGATGAATCATTAGAAGAGGTTCTTATAAACTATTTGGAGAGCATATCAGACCTCGAATTCGAGATGACTCTATCAAAAGAAGCAGAAAGGGAATATGAAAAGTTCTATGTCCAGTATGAAGAGGAAATTGCAAGACTTGATGATGAAAAAGGTGAGTCAAGCTTTCTTGGCAGGCTTTCAATCTATGCACTAAAATTTGCAATTATTTACCAAATATCAGAAAAAACGCAAAATGTAATTGAACTCAATGCTATGAGAAGAGCAATTTCATTAGCACAGAGGTGCAAAAGAGATATACTTGTGCTCTTAAAAGATCAGCTCGGAAGAAGTAAGTTTGAACTCGATAAGACAAGGGTATTTTCCTGTATTGAAAAGTATAGTCCGATTGAGCGTACCAAACTTATGCAAAATACAAGCGGGATTCCAAAAGACTACCTGGATAAGATTCTCGAACATCTCAAAGAGGAAGGTAGAATTGATAGTTCGATTGAAAAGAAGCCAGGTAAAAGACCAAAGACAATATATTGGGTAATAAAAGATATGGAGAATGAATAAAACTTAGTAAATTTAGTAAACTTATGTTTAATATCAACCTATATTCTAGTGGCAAATATATTGGTAGATCTTATTATAAGTATTATTGTAAATAAATCTAAATTTAAAATGTTACTAAGTTTACTCTGGATTTAAATAGTAATAATTTTATATAAGAACTATATTCTCGTTGATTTAAGGCCCCTTTCCGTTGTAAATACGCTATGTTTTATAGGGTTTTAAGGTATAACAAGGAATTAAAAAGCAGAGTCCTTAGGGTTAATTTGAGGCTGATTTTATAAGTTTTGAATCTGTATGAGCATTTCTTTATTAATATGGAATTACCCTGATATATATGTCGGCAGGGGAGTATTACAGTTTATTATATGTCTGGGGCAGAAGTGAAGAGGAGTTCTAAAATAAAGTTCGGCTGAAAACAAGTGTTTTACTAGTTTCATATAGATATTAATTATGCAATTCGATAGTTGTATAATGTAATAGAGTTAAGAGTCTGAGTTATTAATCTCAGTCTTGATTTTAATAAATAAGTTTGAGGTGATTTTGTTATATGCTAAATTTTAGTAAAAAGAATAATAAATTCTTAGAAGACTTAGATAAAATATATTTGCATATAGAAGAATTTCTAAACGGTTTTGGCAAGTCATTGATTCTTCAAAATTATTTTATAAATGAATTTAAGTCATTTTTTTATGCTAATTTAATTAATAATTTTTTTATTAATTTAAACCGAGGGAATGTTAAAGAATATAATTTACCAAAAGGTAAAATTAGAGTCATTAAAAATAATTATAAAAAACTGCAACGAGATATTAAATTAGCATTATCATTTTTATCTAAATGTAGAAAAATAGATGAGAAATTTTATAGTAAATTTAAGCTTAATGTAAAAAAAGAGTTTCCTGAATTTTTTAAAATTATTTTAGAAATTGAGAAAGAAATTAATATTAAAAGAGTAAAAAATTATTTAAAGAAGAAAGAGAAGGATATAAAAAAGCTTGGAAAAACCAATAAAGATCTACAAAATTTTTTTATATCTAAGGCTTTGGAAATATATATTCAGATGGAAAGATGTTTTCCTTGGGGTAAAAAGATAGATAGTTTAATAAAAAAATTTTTAAAGGATAATTTACCGAAATATTCCCAGGAAATTGTACAAGGACTAAAAAAAATTAACGGAAAAACACTTCATTACCAGAGAAAATATCAAAGAGGTTTTAAAAATAGACTTTATCTTAGATGGAAAGAACCTTTAGATTTATTTGAATCTTTGATTGTAATTTCTTTGGAATCAGGAATAGTTCATAAGAAAAAATTAGATAAAAAAAATAATAATGCATATATTTTTAAAAAAAGTGCTCTATTGAAAATTCATGCAAGAGCATTACAAATTTCAAATGAAATTCTTGTTTTATTAAGATCAGGTTTTGCAGATGGTGCTAATGCAAGATGGAGAAGCCTGCATGAACTTGCAGTGATTTCTTTTTTCTTATCAAATAAGGCTGATCATATTTCTAAAAGATATTTAGAGCATGAAGTAATTAAGAGTTTTAAAGAATTAAAGGATTATAGGATTTATTATAAAAAATTGGGGTATCTTCCTATAGAAAGAAAGGAATTCAATAAAATTAAAAGAGAGAAAGAGAGACTTTGTAGAATATACACTGATAATTTTCAAGAAGAATATGGTTGGATTCCAAGGTCTATATTAGCAGATAGGAACTTTAAGGCTTTAGAGAAAATTGTAAGATTAGATAGATTACGACCATTTTATAATCTTTCATGTGATGCTGTTCATGGTGGCCCAAAAGGTTTTTTCCGCTTAGGTTTGATGGATATTTATCAAAATAAAATATTACTTGCAGGAGCAAGTAATTATGGCTTAGCAGACCCTATCCAGAATACAGCAATATCATTATTTCAAATAACTGTCTGTTTATTGAACCTAGAACCTGAATTTGAAGATTTAATTAAAATGTATGTAATGGATAGTTATGTTAATGAAATTAAGGAAAAAGCTGTTAACATTCAGAAAGAGATTGAAAAATATGAGTATGCCAAAGTTAGTAAATTGAAATTAGAAGAAAATAAAAATAACATGTTATTGTAAGATTGGTTTTAAAGTCTTTTAATGATATGTGAAAAATTATCATTTTTAAATTTTAAGGGTCTAATATGAATAAACTAGATATTACGAGAAAAACAACAAGAGATAACATTTTAAATCTTATAAAAGCAGGGTTTGCAACTATTCCTTGGTGCGGTGGTATTGCTACTTTAATTGATGATTACATTCCTAAGTCAATAGAAATTTCCTTAAACAAATTTATTATATTTGTTGCAGAAAAAATAAAGGAATTAGAAGATAAAATAAATTTTGATGTAGTAGATAAAGAGGAATTTGCTGAAACTTTTAAGTCTTGTTATTTAGGTGTGATAAGAACTACAAGAGAAGAAAAAATAAAAATATTTGCTAGAATTTTTGCAAATATATTTTTAGAAGAAGGGGAGAATGAAAAAGTTAAATATGAAGAATTGGATCATTTAATAAGAGTAATGGATAATCTTTCTATCGGGTCTTTAAGAGTAATGGTAGTTGCATATAAATATTTTAAGGATAACAGGAGATTTAATTTTGAAGATTTATTTAACCATCTTGATGATATAAATGTATACTTGGCTTTTGGTCTAGTCAATGAATTGAATACAGCAAATTTGTTACATATTACAAGCTACCCCACAGTAAGAACTGCTAATTATGGGAATATGCCAATTGAGATTACTGAATTAGGTATAAGATTTGTTGAGAATTTTGCTTATGATTTAGAGTAGTTTCTTATTTGTATGTAAACTTTTATCTTTTTATAGTTATAAATTTTTATTATGAATTCAAAGAACAAAAACTTAAATCAAAATTTAAAAATACTTAGCAAGAAATATTTTGAATTAAAGAAAAAAGCTAGAGATGATTTTATTAGAATCTTAGATAATTCAATTGAATATAAAAAAGTAATTGATATTTTGTGTTCAGATAAAGAAGCGGAAAAACTATTTTTTAAGAAACTAAGAGAAAAAGACTATGATGTCTATATCGGTAGCCCTCAGGAGATAATTGATGATTTTTTAAATAAACTTGGAGATAAAACGCCGGACTTCAATTTAGAAGAATTTAATAGTTTATATAATTCTTTTGAAAGTTTTTTATACGATGATTATTTAGAAACAGCTCATTATATTCATTTATATAATTATGACCAAACTTTCGAAATTCTGTCATTGTCACCACGGATTTGTATAAGAAGAGCTTCAACTAATGAAAAAAGGGAAGAGTTAGATGAAAGTCATTCTGACCTTATTATTTCTTCTTATATTTCAGACTTTGTAATTGAAATAAAATCCAGATTAAAAAAAGAAATTAGTGATAATAAGAGCCTGAGATATTCAAATAATTTAGAAGAGCATAATAAGATTATTAATATTTTTGACCTTATTTTAAATTCTTTAAGAGTCTTAAAAAAATCCTCTGTTTTTTTAAGTAACAGAAACATAACAGATATTAATGCATTTACCAGTCAAAGCAAAGTAACTTTTATCTCTTCAAATTTGATACCTATTTTTGAAGGTGAAATATGCAAAATTTATAAGGAAGAAGCCGAAGAGCTTAAAAACATTTTTAGTTTTATTAACCAAAACTCAATTAACTTGGCTAGAAATAAAGACGAACAGAGGTTAAGGATTGCGATAACAAGACTAAATGATGGAATAACACGTGGTAGCCTATTAGATAGACTTATAGATTATATGATTGGCTTAGAAGCCTTGTTTCTCCCAGACGGTAATCAGGAATTGCAATATAGATTAGCCACAAGAGTCGCTTTTAATCTGGAAAAAAAATTTGAAAAAAGAAAACAATTATATAAGGATATGAAAAAATATTATAATGAAAGAAGTAAAGGTATCCATGGTGATACTAGTAAATTGAAAAAAGAAGATGTTGTAAGCGTTGAGGGAATATTAAGGAAGTCTATTTTAATCTGGAAAGATAACAATGAGATTTTTGAATCGGAAAATTTAACTTATAATTTTTTTAGGTGAATTTAAAGGTGGGTATTATAAATTATTATAACCTTTATAATATTTATTAAATATTTTTTATGTTATAGATTAAACTGTTATCAAGAAGTAAATCATCTTTTCCACACTATTTTTTGATTATAAATATTGTTTTTATCAGGTCAATAAAAATAGGTGATTATAAATATTGTTTTTACGGAAAAATAATATTGAAGATCTGAAAATCAGGTTTTTGGTTCGAATCCTTACTTCCTAGCATATTTTCTTATTTAATATCTTTATCAATATTAGAATTCTTTATCGTTCTCAATTCAACCATTAATTTATTTCCTTTAGGTGTTAAAGTCCAGAACCAATTCATTCCACCTTGAACCGTTTTCGAATATTGTACATCAATCAATTTTAAAGATAATAATTGAATTTTAACTGTCTGAAAATCCTGGTCATTGATTGATGGACTATTCTCTTTTGAAATTTCACGAGCCATAATATTTTTAACGTAACTTTCAGATGGGATATTGAGAAGAAAAGGAGAAATCAATGAAAATATCTCCTTCCATGTTATATCGACACTCCAAGTATAATATGTCTTATGAGGAGACGAATAATATCTACCTCCTATTTTTATGCTATCGTCAATATCAGCAAGATTATCGATACTCGGAATAGTTTCCTTTTCATATTTTTGAATTTGGGTTTTTAATAAATTGTTCTCTTTCCTTAATTCATTTATTTCAGATAATAATTCTTCATTACTTACCTTATTAGCTCTAACCCAACCAATTGCTGGAAATGATTTAATAATTTTTGAAACACTTAAAGATACAATACCTGGTAAATCTTCTGCTTTTGTCCAAAATTTAACAAGTCTTCCGACTGCTACTTTTTCTCGAAATTGTATTAATCTTTGTTTAAATTTAGGATTTGATTCTATTTTTGTTTCTGGTAAATCATCTGGATTTTCATGAAGAAGAGCGATTATTTTCAAACCTTTTTCAACGGCATAATCATATTCTTTTTCTGTGTAACTTAAGCCATCAGATCCAGTAGTTCCATACTTACCACCAATAATCAAAAGATAGTAGTCGCAGTCATCAATAATTCGTTTTATAAATTCCCATTGTTCTTCATCTGTAGCTGGAAATAATTCCATTCCAGATGGTATACAATCCATTTCCATTAATGTTTGAATTACTCTTGAGCGTTCATTTTTCAAATCAGCATATGTTGAACTTACAAATACTTGATATCTTTTTTCCATTATAGTAAACACTCCTATTATTTAACTCGCCAAGGATAAATCTTTATAAGTGCTTAAAATATTGTATAATACTATAATTAATTTACTACATGTTTGCAATAGAGTGGAATTTGGAGATATCTTAGATAAATAATTTCTTTATATAAATAAGTTCTTTTAAAAAATGGTTAGAAATTTCGCAATCCGGGGCAGCTATAAATCTTTTTAGTTTTATATTATAGATATTATTTTTAGAGAGTTTTTTAAAATGCTTCATTATAGGTATTACTTTTAATGTAAAATAATATTGAAGCTAATGGTTTGGGTCTCCTAATAGTGGAGCCAATCGGACACTTATTAACTTTTAATGTAGCATTGGCATTGGAAGGAATTTTAATGTCATACATTAGGGTTTCTCTTTTTGACTATAAGTTCAAAAGTAAGAAGTTAATTAGTTGCTTTTCTGTTCTAATTTCTAACTCTTTTATTCGTTTATGATGTTCCAAAGTGCTCACCTTTGGGTGTAAATGTTTTAGTCATGGGGATAATAGAGCCATAAGTAGGCTTGGATCGTTCAATTCGTTTTTTTGACTCGCGAAGGCCTAGTTTTATTCCTGTAAAAAGTAACAATGATATGAGGCTTGTCAAGGATGGTTTTCCTTGGAGAATGTTTTGAATATCATAATAGGTTGAGATTCCAGCACCTAATAATAATATTACATCTGAGGCAACTTGAACCATCTGTGTCTGCTTGAAAAACCATCGTTGTTTTTTAATAAGTGTTTCACGTTTTTTAGGTCCTATAGTGGAAAAATAATCTACTAGGAAATGGGTCCACTCTGTAAAAGTTGATTTTAATTTTTGTGCCATGGGATCTATTTGTGGGTCTTTTCTTATAGCATTTTGAAGGGCTTTAAGCCACTGCTTGCGCAAGGGTATATTTCTAAGGTCATTAATAACCTCTGGCAGGGACAAGTGACCAAAATCAGGCAATTTTTCTCCAATTACCTCAACTGTTTGCTTCTCTTGTTCAAAAATTAAGGGTGAGCCTGTATGCCAGTAGTGTGCAAGCAACGCATCTTTTACTGCATGGGGAATAGCTGGATTTGATTTAGTGGCATCTGTAAATGCGGCGTAGTAAGCTGCATCGGCAATAATTTTTAGGGCTTCTTTAAGTTTTTTTGAGTGGGCTTTATCTATTAGCCTGTATGTATGGGAACGGGTGGGGTGTTCAACCTTAGCGGTTTCTTTGTACAAATGATTGATAATGTACTTGCTGGTTGGTAACAGAGAACCAAAGTATCCTCTATGTACACCTTCATTGGTTAGTAGATTCAATAGAGTTTCTCTATAGAGAGAACGGAAATTTCTTTCAGGAGGCGATGCAAAGCTCATCTCACCTAGTAGATCAGAACGGTTACGCCACTGTTTAACAGAACACGGGAGTAGTATTCCTTTTTCTAATGAATATTCGGAGTACTCACGAATGTTTGGTTTCTTAGAAGTAAAAATGTAATCGTCGTCGAACATTAGTGGAATTACATCCCCAGATTTTATAAGTTTGTAAATTTCAGACTCATTGCTGATGCTTCCTTTAAAACTATAAAGGTCGTCGAATTGCGGATTGGCAAGAAGGAAATTGATAGGGATAATAGCTCGTCCAAAGTATAAGATATGCAATAATAAACCTTCACGTAGATCAGACTTTGAGTAAGTATACCTAATTGTTGCTCTATCATCAGAATGAAGAAAAACCACATCTGTGTTACGAATTATCATATTGCTATTCACTTTGCATCCTTTATGCAAAATATATAGTAAAAATATTAGTTTATTCAAAAGAAGGTAAATCTAGCTTATCATTATTATACTTAATAATAGTTTGAATAGAAATCATTCATGTCTTTTTATAAAAGAACTTTTTTTTGATGTATTATGTGAAATTAAGGCTAACTATATCTATTTTATTTTTAAGATTTATTAATTCTTTAAATAGAGAAATTGACCTTTCCCCCAAAACTAGTCTGTTTGAAAGTTAGTAATTCAGACTTCCCCCCAAATATTGTCTTTTCTTCGGTGTCAATATTTGGGGGGAAGTCCAATTCGAACTATCGAGGGTCCCCTAAAAAATTGACCAAAGAATGGGTTAAAGTTAAATATTTGATATAATATTTACAATATGAACCATCGTCAAAAAATCCTACTGTTTACTATAATTGGGTGGGTAATTGCCGGTATCATAGGAATATTTTATAGACTTGCTGCATATATTATTGTTGGCGTTACTGTTACTCCATATATACTAGCTTTTATTGAAATGTTAATAATTAGAAAATATGATGACTTTAGCTTGGTTAATATAGAAAAGAATTGGGAAATTAAAAAACCTTTTTATACACCTGCAAATTTTTTACAGTATAACTTGAGCTTTGTTAAAAACACTCTCCAAATAAGCATAAAAAAGAGCTCATTTCCTACTTATAAGAAAATGCCTTATTATCAAAAATGGGAAGGACTGGAATTACATGCAAAAAAACAAGGTGTAAATTTTTTAAAGTTTAGAGTCAAGATTAATTATACTCTAACAGATGCCCCATACGGGAATATTTATATCCGAGGTGATGGAAGAGGTAAGAGATTTTTATATTTATTTGGTATAGATAAAAATGGACAAGATATTTTTTTCCATGTGAGAGACGAAGCTGAAGGAGGAAAAGATAATTATATTAAGGAAGGTGGAAGATACCACTTAAAAGATTTGTACAAAAAGAATAAATGGATAACTCTTGGCATCGAATTCCGTTATAATGGAATATTTTTTTTAATATTTGATTTTAATGATAAAGAATTCAATGAATATAAATTCCAACCCGCGTTTAAACTTAAAGAACTACGTAAAGAAATTACTAAGGATGCAATTAAAAGTTACTATTTGGGTTTATCAAATTTTTGTATAAAATCGGATATCAGAGTTGGTGATAGCGATGATTTTAAAAGTATAGTATCAAACATTGATTTTATAAAGACAAGAACAGCTCCATTTTACTGGATTATACTAATAAAAAATAAAGTTATTTATATATATAGTAAAATAGTAAAAATTTTAAAAAATATATGGTAATTGTATTATAGATATTACTTCTATAGAAAAATAATATTGAAGATTAGAAATTTTGTTTTTGTTTAGATTCATACCTCCCCAAACACTTTTAAGACAAATGTGTCGAAAATATCTTAGGATTATCCTTGTTTGGAATTTGAATTAAAAATTTAAATTGAGAAGTTTTCTAACTTTTTCCTTAAAAGTATTAATGTAAAATAATGGATAATCAATTTGAAAATCATTTAACACCTTAAATATTTTGTTATCAACTTTTTCTTTAAACTTATTTTCTTCCTTAAAAAGTCCTTTGAATACTGTAGCTTTGATTACTATCATTTTAATATTGGAGATATTCGATTTTGATTTATCTGACCAATAATAAATAATTTTTACAAGTTCATCAGCTTCAGAAGATATTATTTTAACCCTTTCATCTGAATGCACTTTATTATTACCATCAATCCTTACAAGGTTTTTTCGCTCATCTATTATGTCATTAATCGGGTAATTAACTGCATCGACTAAAAAATAGCATTGGTTAGAAAATTTTTTTAAAAAATCAAAAGCACTAATCATTTTTTCATTAAACAAAGTATCACACATAATCCTTCTAAGGCTATCGCTTCCATTCGATTCGTAATTAAAAAAATAAGACCATTTTCCATTATATTCATTATTTGTATGATGAAATGGTGGGGGAAATGGAGGTGACTCAAAAATAAATAATGTCTTTATTTTATTTTTAGGTAAAAATTTTTCTGCTGCTTCAAGGTAAGGACCAGTATTTATATTCCCAAATATTTCTTTATAGTTTTTAGACATTTTGAATCCAAGAATATCTTTCACTAATATAATCACTCCAGGTTCGTAAATCAGGAAGCTTGTTTGTTAATGATTCATAGAATAATTCTTCAGTATTTGTACTGATAAATCGGTGATTTCGCACCAATCTTTTCCATATATCTATAGCTGTTTCGCCTAGTCCAGATAATTCGGGTGAAGTGATTCTATGAAAGTCAGTATTCCGTACTGGAGCTATGTGTAACACACTAACGATATCACTATCAAATTCCCTTGCTTTTTCCATCTCTCTTGCTAAAAATTGTTGGCGCATAAATTGATAAAATGGCTCAAAAAAAAGTGCATCAAAACTTGGTAAAACCTTTTTATCAAGAGGGCAATCATATTTTTTATAAAATGGTCTATAAATTCTTGTTCTATCAGTACCAATTTTTGAATATTTTTTATTTTCACTATAATATGATTCAGTATATTTCCATTCAATCAATACCATCTGTTTTTTTCCATCATTTCTTTTAAATATCACTGCCGCATCTGCACTTGTACAGTTTGCTCCACGAGTCCGCTTGCTATTTAAAGATATTTTCTCACCCAAATAGTTTTTAAGACCAATCCATTCAAAAACAATATATTGTTCATTTTCTATAGGTAGCATTTCTTGTAAGTTAGGGAAGATTGGTTTTAAGATTTTAGCTAATATATGAGGCTTTTTTACAAATGGAAAAAGAAAGTTTAAACAACAAACTTGTGAATCGCAAAGGTGGTTACTTGGCTTGCCATTTAGCCCATCATGCAATTTTATTCCATAGGAATCAAAATATGCTATAGCAGTTTGGCGAATTTCAGGGAATAAGTTTTCTTCAGAATAATCAAGTGGCAGACAAAATGGTCGAGGTTTATTATTATAAATACCATCTGCGCGAGCTTTGGCAGAGAAATAAGATGATCTTACTTTAAAATCAGCTTGGCGTTTCTTTTCACTTTCAAGAAATTTTCCCATATGTATTTATTATTAAAAACCTTTAATAAAATTCATGATTGTAATTAATCAATCAATTTTTTAAAATACCCTGAATAAAATTTTCTGCATTTTCTAGGTCCTGTTTGTCCGGCTTTCCTCTATTAATTCCCTCTTTTGTTAAAGCGGTGTCAAAACCAAGACAGGAAAATTCACCGATTATTTTAAAACCTTTTTCTACAAGCAAAGGCTTGAATCTATCATGAGCTAACTTGCTATAGGTCATTGATCCGGTGGTTGAAAATATAAATGATTTCTTATTATTCTGATGTGGTAACTTCTCTATTATTTCAGTAAGTTTACTGTGCAATCTTCCATTATAAACTCCGGAACCAAAACCTAATATATCATAATTATTTATATCTATATGGTTTACATCTTTTGCCTTTATTATTTCTGCCCCTACTTTGATTGCCATAACTTTGGCTATTTTTTCTGTATTTTGATGATGTTCTGAGTGATAGATTATTAAAATTTTCATATTTCAGGCTTTCTCTTGGCATCCATGATATTTTCAAAATAATATTTAACTTTGTTATTTTATTTATACCATGTTTAAAATTTGTTTTTAATATTATAAACTTATAACTTATAAAATGGTAATAGTAATAAATATCACATAATAGAATAGAAATGGTTTTTATTTAAAATTAAATTCCGAATTTCAAAATGAAATGTTACCTAACAGGTCATAAAGTCTGTAATCTCAACATAAAAGAAAAGAAAGAGCAAATATTTATTGCTTAAAACTATAAATATAAGAATGTAGAAAAAACAATAGAAGAAGTAATTATGCCAGCATTAAATGAATTAAATGTTAAATATAAAATAGCGAAACTAGAAATAAGAACAAAAGACTTTTTATGTAAGATATGTGAACTGATTCAGCAATCAAAATATTTCTTGACCAATCTTACAAACCCTACTTTTAATATTGGTTTTGAACTTGGACTTGTATTAGGACTTGATAAAGAAATAATATTAATTGCAAGCAATAGAACAAAATTGCCATCTGATTTGGTAAGACAGAAAGTAATATTTTATGGTAGGGATTTAAATGAGCTTAAAGATGATTTTATTAATTGCTTAAATGTTCTTATTAAAAAGAATAATTAATTTTATATATTTGGAGGGAAGTAATAATGTCATATTATCTGGTTAGAGTGGGTGAGGGTGGTAAGTATATTAAAGAAGCTAAAAAAGGTGGTTATATTGCAATAGGATGGAATGAAGTTCCAGATTTGAATAATTTTAAAAATTTAAACCAGATAAAATCTGCCCTTAAAAATACAACTTATAATTACACAGCAACTCAACTTGCAATTCAGGCAGGGCAAATCTATAGGTTTGGTTTAGAAATGAGAGAAGGCGATACAGTACTTTCGCCTTGGGGAAGTGGAGAATATTTAATTGGAAGGGTTGAAAATTACTATTTTGAAGGTAAACCTATTGATGGTTGTCCATATAAGCACAGGAGAAAAGTTAATTGGTTGGATAGAATTTTACTTAAGGAGGATATGTCTACTAATTTTTCATATTCACTTGGAGCCACACTTACTATATTTTCCTTAAATAAATATGAGAATGAAATAGAATCTTTATTACTAGGAGTTGCGCCAAGTCCGGCTGAGAAACTTGAAAGAGTAAGAGATATTTTATTACAGGATTTAATGAATCTTGATGGTAAGGAATTTGAAGAATTTATAAGACACCTTCTAGAAGTTTTAGGATTTACTGCTGAAACTACGCAATATGTGGGAGACAAAGGCATTGATGTTAATGGTATATTAAATGCCGAGGGTCTTGCTGAAATTACCTTAAAAGTTCAGGTTAAAAGAGTCCATGGAAGTATTGGAAATAAGGAGGTACTTGCAGTCAGAGGTGCTGTTGGACATAATGAACATCCTTGCCTGATTACCTTATCTCAATTTTCTTCCAGTGCTCAACAGGAGGCAAGTGCCCCAAGTAAAACACTTGTAAAATTAATTGATGGTCAAGATTTAGCTGCGATAATACTAAAGCACTATGATGAAATTGATGATAAATATAAGGAAATATTTAATATAAGACCTAAAAAAGATATAAATATTGAAGATCAATTTGAATATTATGATAAATCAATGATTGAAAAAGAACCCCAAAAAATCTCAATAATTGAAAAGGAAGTAATCCAAGATACTATAGTTTGTCCGGCAAAAGAAGATGGTTTTAAAGAAGCTTTTTTAGGACAAAAAGCATGGTGGGCTGTAAAGTTAAGTCCTGAACGAATTCCAGATATAAAATATATTGCCATGTATCAATCTGCGCCAATATCAAAAATAACTTATTATGGAGATGTGGATAAAATTGAACCTTATAAAAATACAGGTAAATATAAGATATATTTAAAAGGTGATCCTATTAAATTAAAAAGTCCTGTCAAACTAGGAAAAAATAGAAGGCTTTCTCCACAAGGACCAAAATATTCAAAACTGGAAGAAATATTAAAAGCAAAATCATTGGATGATATTTTTGGGAGAAGATAATTATGTCAATAATAATTTCTAAAAATGGTAGAGATGCTAAAAGAATTCCAATATCTCCTTTTAAAGATGAAGGTTATCTTCAGAGATATATAAACGACAATCCAGAAAGCATACCTCTAAATGAGATTAAAGAAGATGTTGAAGTATTAGTTCTAGCAAGGGAATTTGAAACAAAATCCGGTCCTATTGATATTTTAATGACTGATAAAGAAAGCGAAATATATATCATTGAAACAAAGCTTTACAAGAACCCTGACAAAAGGAAAGTTTTAGCTCAAGTTATGGATTATGGTGCGGCTTTATGGAAAGGATATTCAAATTCTGATGATTTCATAAATGATATAGATAATAAAATAAGTAAAGATTACAACACTTCATTAATTACTAAACTGCAGCAAGTTTTTAAAATAGGTGAAGAAACAGCTCTCGAAATAATAGAGAATCTAAAAAATAATTTAAGCGAGGGATTTTTTAAGTTTTTAGTTCTAATGGATAAGTTAGACGATAGATTAAAGGATTTAATACTCTATATGAACCAGAACTCAAAATTTGATATTTATTCCGTTGAGCTTAAAATGTATAAATATGAAAACCTTGAAATAGTAATTCCTAAAATATTTGGTGTTGATATTAAAAAAGATTTACATGCTATAGCTGATACTGGAAGATATTGGAATGAGGATAGTTTCTTTAAAACCTTAAAAGAAAAAGTAAATGACAGTAGGACAATTTCTATAATTAGAGATATCTACGAAATAGTAGAAAAAGTAAGTATCAAAGACCCTTTCTATACAAAAAGTAAGTTAGGGACATTTAATTTTAGTATAGCAAAAGGTACATCTACTTATTCTTTATTTCATATAAGAACGGATGGCAATATCCGATTTTTTTACTTGAATAACTTCAAAGAGTGGCGAAGTAGATTAAAGTCCGTAGGAATAGAAACTCCTGAAAATAAAAACGAGTATGAGTTTAGTACAGATGATTTTAAGGATAAATTAGATTTAAAAAAATTTATAGAGTTGATAAAAAATATAGAAAAATATATAAATTTGGAATGTTAACAAAAAATTATGGTGAACCCCACTAGATGTATTCAAAAGATATTTATAAAAGCATTCTTGGTTTCAGTAACAATCTATAAAAAATTAAGGAGTTAAAAGATGATTATTCATTCATGTGGAAGGAAAGTAAAAATTGCCAATGGAAAAAAAACTCAAACTGTCAATATTTATACAAGTGATTTAATTCATGGAGAATATGATTATATTATCCGTATGAATGGACAAAGAAATTTTGTTGATGGTTTAAAAATAGAAAGAAAAAACTTTAAAGAGTTAAAAGAGCTAATCTGCTACTTACAAGAAAGACACTTTGGAATAGTTGAAAAGACTAAGAATTTAGAAAATATTTTTAAATCCAATACAGGAGAAAGATACTTTGAAAAACTAAAAAAACATTTTAATTTTGCAGATGATCAATGGGTTAAAAATGCGGTTATTAAAACTGAAATTATATTAAATGAATTTATAAAGAAATTTATCAAACACCCTTATCTGCATAGAGTAGAGCATTCTATACACTGCGACTTATATAATATGTTCTTGGAAGAAGATATTTTCAATAAGAGAGTTGAGATAAGTAATGAAGAGATACAGATAATTCATAAAGAATGGCCAGAATTTATTCCAAGACCTGAGAAAGGAAATAGAAGAGGAAATTTTGATATAGCCATTTTATCACCTACCAACTGCTCAGGATGCAGTATAAGTGATTTTATCAGTGGGAGAATTGAAGCTCCTATTGTGATTGAGATGGGATTAAATTACAGCATAAATCATTTTACAGATGACTTTGAAAAATTAAAGAACAGTGGGATACATAAAGGGTATCTTATACATCTTAGTAGGAAAGAACAGATTTATGAGTATAGGAATTTTGAGGAAACATTACTAAAGATCGAGGGTAAGTATCATAATATAAAGGTTGGATATGTAAAACATGAACCGGGGAGGGTAAGGTATAAATTGATAAATGATAATAATGTTAGTGTAAGTTCTATTTCAATACAATAATGTTTAAGTACCTAAAAGATTATCAGTATTATATTGATTGTTATGATATTTACACCATCAAAGAATGTTTGAGTTTCTATATAGGTATTCAAAATAGGTTTAATAAAGAAAGAAATACCGAAAAATTTAAAGAATTCAGTAAGGAGGAATTTGATGAGCAAGTCTGTAGAGTATCTAACTATATGATCAATGCAATAAAGACAAAGCGGTATAAACATAAGAAAGAAACTATTCAGAAGTGGATGGAGCATGATAGAATAGAGCAGGAAAAGTATGATAATGCAGTACCTCCGCGCAAAGTATTATGTAAGCAATGTTTAACTCCTACAGAATTTACTTTTAAAGATTTATGGCATATCAATGGAGAAACCAGCTGTGTATTGTTCATGTTTGAATGCCCAAGCTGTAAAAAGAGACAGGCACTTTATGATGATGGCACAGAATGGCGTTCTAAAACTTATAAATGTCCTGAATGCAATTCTACCCTAAATAGTGATTGCATATTTCATAATAACATTTTAACTACAGTTTATTCTTGTCCAAGTTGCGCCTATAAAAAGGAAGAGGTTGATGATTTTAATAAGGACGAAAAAGAGTGGAAGGAAAGAGAGGAAAGGGAAAATAAACTTCTTGAAAAATATAGAAGTGAATTTTGTGATAATAAGAGAGGGGAGGAGTTACTAAGTTTTTATGAATGCCTTTCCAGACTTGGAGCTGAACTAAAGGAAAAAGAAAGAAAAGGTAAAGATCCTCTTATTCAGAAAGCAAGGCAATTAAAAAAGCTTACAGCTATTCAGATTAAAAAATTAATTGAAGATGCTATTGAAAAGGAAGGATACAACGACCTAAAGTTTGGAAAACCAGAAATTGGCCGATATGTAATTATTGATTTTTCCGTAATTGATATAAAAGAAGATAGGGAAGAATATGTCAGCCAAAATACCTTAAGAAAGCTAATAAAAAGAATCTTAGAAGATACAAACTGGAGACTTATGAGTGAAGGGATTTCTTATAGGCTGGGTATTTTAACTGGTAGACTGAAAGCTTATGAACAGGAAGAAGATTTAGTTAAACTCGTTAGGAAGCAGAAAGCATAAAATCAATTTTAGAGTAATGTAAAATATTTTTCACATAACTTTAGGGCAGTACTTCTCTAAATAACAATTTCTACATTTGGGATTTTTAGGCCTGCACCAGTTTTTACCAATATCCCAGCATATAGTATCAAATATACCAGGATATTCTGGATAAATTTCCCTTGCAGTATAAATTAGGAGTTCCCTGCTTGCATTTTTAGGGATAAATCCTATTCTTTTAAATACCCTTACCACTTGTACATCAGGAGATATATCAATACAGATATGGTCTTTTAAAGGTACTTTAAAATTCCTTACTAAAATATTAGCAGCCATAGTAGATATTTTTATTCCAACTCCATTAAACTCTAGAAACCTTCTAACTGCAGTTGCACTTAGTGGGTAATCATTCCATATATTTGCTGCATTATCATTATATATGTTATGAATCTTCTGTACTGCGAGGTAGAAATTTTGTGCCATTTTCTCGTTAAATCTGTGAAGGCTATATTTTTTAAATATACCTTTAATTTTTTCTAAGCTTGAGCTAAGAAGGGTATTAAAATTATAGTCCCTTAATTCAGACATTACCTTATAGGGGATATACCAAGCCTTTTCTGCATCTATCTGGCTATCCATTACTGCACCTAATGTAAAAGCATAAGGGTAGTTTTCGATATCGTTAATTAATCTATTTGCATCATTGTTTTTAGTATAAATACCTATTTCCCTTGGCCTATTTAAAAGCTCAAGACCTTTATTTATTAATATTTCTGAAATCTCTTTTTTACTATCCATAAGTCTAATAAATGCTAACTATAGTATGTAGAACCAAAGTTAGCAAAATTCTATACTGAAATCAAGTTATGGATAAAGATATATTAATCAAGTTTGGGAAAAAGGTAAGACAAGAGAGAATTAAAAGGGGATTTTCACAGGAATCCTTTGCAGAAAAAGTTGGGGTTCATAGAACTTACATAGGTATGGTTGAGAGAGCTGAGAAGAATATTACACTTATTAATATAAATAAGATTGCCAAGGCTTTGGGTATGAAGTTAGCTGATTTGTTTATGTTTTGAAAAGTAGGAATGAGTATTTCTATCTATAATTATTTCTTTTAAGATATTTTTTAGCCTTTTGAGTTCCATTTTCCATCCTTCTCGGGATTGTATAATTTATAATTTCCCTTATCTATTCTAAAACATAACTCCTTACCACCTTGATAGTATTTCCTTGAAGGGTGATTAACACAATTCGATATTATTTGACATCTTACTGTATTTTTATTCATATCCGGATATTTCTTTAGAACTGATTCTATAACCTCCACTGGTGTAAATTTAATCGAATAGTCTCCCTTTGTTATTGCTTTTATTGCATCAACTATTACATCTTTTACTTTTACCGGGTGGCTCCACCTTTCAAAACTTGTTTTCCTTTGTTTTTTTGAAATTATTGTTTCATATCCAACAATTTTTTCTGTGCTGATTATATATTCTCCCTTTTCAGACTTAGAAACTGTATATTCCATACATGTTATATCCATCCCATAATCATTTCTTAAATGGCTTGTAACTTCTTTTACTAGAGGAGAAATCTCCTCTGCTACAATAAAGAGTCTTTGACTTTCATTGAAGGAAATGTCAATTTCCTCTTCAGAATCTGGACAAACAACTTCTTTATATATCATATTTAGGTCTAAATTTTCCTCTTGCTTCTTGTCTTTAAAATAATATAGTGCTATTTCATTTAAATCCTCATATGATAGTCTTGAAGCCCAAGTTGAATATTCCAAAATTTGTGCAACAACTTCCCTTGGAGTTCTTCCTTTTTTAAGTTCAACTATTACTAAATTTCCCTTAGAGTCAATTCCAATTAAATCAGGGTATTTATCAGTTTCTCCAACTGGTGCACTCGACTGCCTGCCAATCCAAAATATGGTATCTTCATCATCTTCATCTAGGAGAACATAGGGGCTGTTTTCAAGCCAGTTTTCGAAATCTCTTTCATAATCTATTGAATTTGTCTTAATTTTTTCCAGTATCCCGGAGTTTATGTCTCCATCTTCTGCTCTTAATTTAAATAAGCTCATATTAGTGCCCTTTTAAGTATTTAAAATTTAATTTTATTTATAACACTTTTAAAATCTAAAATAAATAGATAGTCGGGTTCCAGAAGATATAACAAATCCTTGAAAATCTGAAAATTAGTAAATAATATTAATATTAAATTTAAGTACTAATAAATATCGATACATAAGGAGGTTAGCAAAAATGAGAACAAAAATTATAATCCCCATAATCACATTTCTTATCTTAATTGGCTTCACCCTTGCATGTAGTGACAGTACTAAAAATGAGGAAACAGAGAAAGAAGAATATCCAGTTGAATACCAACTTGCAGTAATAAATGCAGGGGGCTTTGTTGAAGAAGACTCAGTAACAGTAGCTGAATTTAGACAACTGCTTGATAGTCTATTGGCAAAGACTAAAAATACTGAAATAGATATTGCTGATACTTTAGTTATGACTCAGAAAATATTAAGGGAAGACCACAACATTGAATTATCACTTTTAAAGATTACAAGGGATTTAGATAATTCCATTCCAGATGAAGTAACTGACATTGACTTAGAGGATGTTGCAGTCTTATATATTATACTAATTATAGGTGAATAAAAAATGAAAAAAGTAATTGAAATATTTAGGACAAGGGAAGAGCTTGACAGGTTAGTTAATATCCCGGATATAAAATATAAATCAGGTATAAGAAATAGAGCGGTATTAGCAGTACTTTGCTATGCGGGACTGAGAGTTTCTGAAGTAATAAACTTAAAGTTATCTGATATACAGAAAAAGGATTCTGCAATAAGGGTAAATAATACAAAGAAAGATAGTTCAAGGATTGTATATGTACCGGATTATTTATTTCATTATATTGATAAATGGAAAGAAATAAGGCCCACTTCAAAATACTTATTCTGTTCTAGGACTGGTAAAAAAATATTGCCTGACTATATACAGAAGATGGTTAAAAGGTATGCTAAAAAAATAGCACCTGATAAAGATATCCACCCTCATAGTTTACGACACTCGATAGCTACAGTGTGGCTAAAAGAGGGGAAACCTATAAGGGGAATTCAGAAACAACTTGGCCATAAGAACTTAAACACTACTCAGATTTATATGGATTATTTTGATGATGAGAGGAAGAGTGAGTTTGGAGAAAGCGATAAAAATATGGTAAGAAAGATTTCAGAGCTGGAAAAAGAACTGGAGAAATTAAGAGAGATTATAAAGGTATAAAATGTTTTGCACTGTTTGATTATATTAGTTCAATTTGGCTTATAAGCTAACCCCACTTCTATTTCTTTCTAAAAATATTTAAAAATGTGTTTACAAAGAACTGTAGTATTGAAAACAATTGCTAAACTCAATAAGTAGTGTTTTCAATTGCAGCGAGCATAGTAGTATTCCGAAGGAAAATCAAGAGTTTCATAAAGTTGGATTGTATGTTGTGATATAAGGCTAATTTAATAATATATAGATTTAAAGCTCGGAAAGTTTATTGGATTTGCTTCTGCAATTTTCTTATATTGTGGTCTAAGTGATTCTGTATACTCTTTAATTTTAGTATCAAAATCATCATTTACTATGTTAAAAATAATTATTTGCTTTAAAAAATATTCTAGTTTATCAATATCTTTTTCAAATTCAGTATTTGTCCTATATAAATTATTTATTATAGAAAAAAATTTATCACTACCATGAATATATTTGTCTCTTATCTTATATAAATTTTTTATTAATTCTTCAATTTCATTTTCTTTTTCTATGTCTCCTTTAGATAATAATTTTGCTATAGTTTTTCTATTTGTTGAGCCTCCATAACCACCCATTATATTTTCTATGCCTTGTACTAAATCAATTAATCTTTCAACAAATTTTAAAGTTTCAAATTTATAGCTGAAAGGGGTGTTAGAATGGAGAATATATTTTCTATAGTAACTGTCTCTAATTTTTTGATTGACAAAAACATACTTTATGTAGTCTTTTAAAATTAAATGCTCTAAAACCCTATTTATCCATACTTCAAAAGGACCATTATTTATTGTAGTTTCTTTTTCACAATATGTATAAAGATGATTTTCAGGAAATTCTTTTATTATTGGAGTATTCGAGGTGTAATTTCCTATAAAAAAAGGTCTAATAAAATCAAAATGTATTGAACCTCCACAAATTAGTCTTATTGCTAAAAATACCTTATTAAAAATATCTTCAGCTTTATCTATTAAATCATTTAAATTCTCTTTTTTATTAATTTTAATTGTATATTCAATTATTGTTGGGCAATCTTTTATTTCGTTAAATAATGTTTTTAGAAAACAAAGTTTAAAATTATCTTTTAAAGTAAAATAAATATTCCTATTTTTATTATTTTTTAATGATAAAAATTTGGCTTTTAAATTTAAATCTTGAATATCAATTAAATTATCAATATGTCCAGCATGATAATAAAAATTAGAAATATTGGCTATGAAAGTAATTGTTATTTCATCAGAAAAAAAATCTTGCTTAAAGTTTTTAAACTCCTCTTCTATTATTTTTTCTTGTTGGCTTTCGTTAATTGCTATTCTAGTGGCATAATTTATGAAATCATTAAAAATATCTAATAAAAATTCAATAGGCTCGCATAAAGGTATAGAAATACTTTTTTTATCTCCACCACGATTAATTATTTTCGGATTACATAGATTTATATTTTTAATAACTGTTGATGTTACAGAATCTTCTTTTAAGAATTTATTTAGCTCTTTAATAAATTGTTTATTTTCTTTTTTGTCCTCATCTAAATAAAAAAAATTATTTTCAAAAAGTTCTGTAGTTTTATTTTGTTGCGAAAAAAGGATTAGATTTTCCTTAATTTTTGTAATAAGAAAATTTTTTATTTCTTCTGGAAATTTATTAATATCTGTCATTTAAGTATTTACTTATGTTGATTAGTTTTTAAAATAGTAATTTTAATAAAAAAATATTTAAAGCTCATAAGTAATATTTTTTTCGATTAGATTAATTTCTGATTTTGTTAAACCATATAGTGCATATACTACATGATTAATTTCGTTGTCTATTTTATTAATTTCGATTTCTAAGTCTTTTAGTTCTTTTTGTTTTTTTATAAACCAGTTAAATAATTCTTCTTTTTTGTTTATATCTAATCTTATTTTTTGATTTTTTAATTCATTTGAAAAAGATTCCCAGCTATAGCAATAGAATTTAGCTAGTTTTTTTGTTATTTTTGTAAAATTGTATTCATGTATTAGAAAATCACATGATATTTTAATTTTTTGAATAAAATTATTTTTTAATTTAAGCATAGCATTAACTAGTCTAACCATCACTTCTTGTTTATTATAATTAATTGCGATTGGTATTTTGCCTACACTTATAAGTTTAATTTCTACATCTGTATCAAAATTTTTATACCATATGTTTATTAATTTAGAATTAAGAATACCTAATAAATATTTTAAACTTATCCTTGTATTATTATTTTTAGGGTAAATAACAGAACAAGTATAAAGACCGTGGTATTCACCATCATCATAACAAGCAACAATTCTAGGAAATAAAGATATTTTCCTCATTCTTTGAAAGTATATTTTACTAGATTTTAATATATCTTTTGGAATAATGCTGTATAGATTACCAGATTCATAAACATAATCGTTTTCATAATTAATACAATATCTACCAATATTTCGACCATTTATAGCTTTCGCCCAACCTTCTTTGGAATAATCTTTTCTAATTAAGGTTTCAGTTTTAATATCTTTTTTCCCATAAGGTTTAGTTCCTTGTCTAAGTGAGAAATATTTCTCTAAGTTATCATTCAAATTAATCTTGTTGATTATTGGTATTAAATTTTTATTAATTCTAAGATTTATTTTTTTATCATCCTTTTCCATAAAAATATCTTGTCTTAATGATTGTTCAATCATCCATTTATTATTTTCAAGTGAAATAAGCTTTTTATCTGGGAAAGCTACTTTTATAGAAATTAATTTTCTATTTTCGTCATCTTTACTATGGTTTTTATTTAAAATTAAAATTGCTGGGACTGTATCAGGTGCATCACTAAAAATATTCTTTCTTAATTCGATTGCTTCTAAAATAATAAAATCTTCCAGTATTTTTTCTCTAAATAATTTCGATTGGATATTATATAAAAATGTATTTGGAGTAATAAAAGAAATATAACCTTTTGATTTTAATAAATTAAATGTTCTTTCATAGAAATATTTGTATGAATCTATTTTTCCAGGGGTTGAATAATTATAATTGTTTTTTAAAAAACTCTTTTCTGATTCTGAAAATTTTGCTCCCCAGGGAGGATTACTGATTATAACATCAAAACCTTTATCTTTAATAATGTTCTTAAATTTGTCTTCCCATTTAAAAGCTTTTTCACCAACAATTTCAAACTTATCAATCAGACTATTACCACATTTTATATTTTCATCAAGAGCTGTAAGTTCTTTATCTTTATTTGCAGTTTTTAACCATAAACTTAATTTTGTAATTTCAACAGATTCTTCATTTAAATCAACACCAAAAATATTATTTGTAAGAATATGCTTATCTAAATCAAAGATTTGCCTTTGTCCTTTTTTAAGTTTTGCAAGTTCATCATTAACAAGTTGTCCTTCTTTATATAAATAATCAAACACCTGTATTAAAAATGCGCCACTTCCACAAGCAGGATCTAAAACTTTAATATTTTGTAGTATTTCACGATAACTCTCCCAGAATTTTATATAGGCTTCAACTTTTATATTTGCTTTTACTTTACCTTTTGTTATTTTAATAGATTTGTAATCTTCTTCTGATAATTCCGGCAATGTATTAAGTCCAAGCTCTTCTTTTCTATCTTGTAGCCATCCTCCGACAGCTTGTTCAACAATATATTTAGTAATATATTCAGGAGTATAATAAATTCCTTCTTTTTTACGTTTTCCTTCTTTTTTTACAGTTTCTAACTTATTAATATCTGCTTTCATTTCTTCAATATCAGAAATACTCTGTTCAAAAATATGGCCTAGTATATTTACATTTAGTTCGCTTTCAAAATCATATTCTGAAATTTCAATTAGTCCTTTTATAACTTCATCTTTGATAATTAAATTATTAAGAATGATATCTTCAGAAAAAAGCCCTCCATTGAATTTATTGATATCCATAGGAGGGTTTCCTATATTAATACTATGAAAAAGCCCTTTGACTTGATTCCATATTTTATTTTCTGATAAATCAAAAGATAGTCTTACCGCTTCTAAGATTCTTCTAAAAATATTGGGTGGAAGAAGTCCTAAATCCTCACAAAAACTAACAAAAATTACACGGTCGATTATTTTTTGTGTTTTTTCTAAAATAATTTCTTTGTCTATATTTGGGTTATTATAAACAATATGTTCAAATAATTTGTATCTTGTTTCTTTATATTTTTTATAAAATTCCTTGGTTATATTTTCTTCTTGGAAATTGGTTTCTTTTACAAGTTCATCTATTATAGAATTACCAATCTGTGAAATTAAATTTTCTTGGCAAAGAATATAATAAAGTCTTTTAAATTCATCTGGTTCATTTAGTTTTAGCAAGTTAAAAGTTTCATAGAAATCTTGTGTTCTATTTTTATTATAAAGTCTTATTTCTTTAAAATTTGAAACAATAATCCAATTGCATCTATCGAACTTTGTTGCATATAAATACCCCTGCTCTATTGGAGTATATCCCTTTTCTCTGCCTGTTTGTTTTTTATCAAGTAAAGTTTTGGCATCTTTTAATTCTATTACTGCCTTTGTTATGTTCTTTTCTACTGTAAAAAAGCCTAACGAGCCATCAGCTTCTTGTGAATCAACCTCTGTTTTAGGAGAGGATATAAGATTCCATTTACTTTTTCCTGATGAATGAGATGAATAGCCTAAGATGGATTCAAAGAATTTTAGTAAAAATTCTCCCTGTATGGATTTTTCTTTTGTTTTTTCTAAATTGTGTTCAGAAAGTGCAACCTGCCATCCATTAATAATTTTACTAATAATCTTTTGATGATTGCCTGAAGGAAATGAAAAATGCTGAATTCTTTCTTTAAGAATTCTTTTATTTAATAAATTCATTATTTATTATCGAAATATTTAATTAACTCAAAACATTTTACCATTGAATGTAATAGTTATACAATTAAGCCAAATTATCAATCTTTTTTAAAGAAGATTAAAAAAAGAAATAGCCTTACTCAAAAAGTAAAGTATATAAAGTCATTATGATAAATTCATGTAGTTTTGGAAGCATTACAATTGGCAATAAAAAAATTAATAAAGACCTTATTATTTACTCTAATCATATAAACTCAAACTGGCTAAGAAAAACAGGTAATTTTTTAATTGAAGCCGATATTACAGAAATAATAAATTATAAGCCTGAAGTATTAGTTATTGGTACAGGTGCTTCAGGACTTATTAAGTTGATGATAAGCTAAAAGAAAAACTAAAATCTCTTGGCACTGAATTTATTATTAAAAAAACTTCTGAAGCAGTAGCCGAATATAATAGAATTTATAAATATAAAAAAGTTGTTTGTGCACTTCATTTAACATGTTAAAAATTTCTGGAATTTTTCTCGGAGAAAGTGAAAGTATACAGGTAGGGGAACAGATAAAACTCCCATTATTGGAATAGTAAACCTAGATGACAACGACGTATTTGCAATGGGTCATAAGCTCTCAGGCAATTTTATCAAACGTTGTATTATTACATTTTGGACATGGTGGGAGTGTATCTGTCATATCGTCTAGTGTTACAGTTGTACCGCAAACTTTACATTTGTAGGTTCCTCTTCCAGGTTTTTCTCCTGTTGTTGCCATAGTAATCCTTTTTTATATAATGATTGGTATTATTATATCATATCGAGGTATTGAAATAACCGTTAACAAAAAACAGCGTATTAAAAAACTGAATTCGCCTTACCCAGATTTGGTATATATTTTTGTAAAACTCCTACTATAAACAATCGTTCTATAAAGTCTTTTAATATCTATTATTTTTGATAGTAACAAGCCATATTTCAAGCTCAGGGAAAGTCTTACTAATCTTTTTTCATGCAAACTTGTAGTGTATGTCTCTTAGTAATTCAAAATTAATTATTTAGTATCATTTTAGAATATTTTATCTATATATAAATATAAAAAATAGAAATATTCATATTCAATTAACATTGTGGTATCTTTATTAGGATACTTCTTATGAAGTATTGGGAGAGGTGTCCGAGTCTGGTTTAAGGAGCTCGACTGTAAATCGAGTGTGCTGCCTTAAAGTGGTGCCGAGGGTTCGAATCCCTCTCTCTCCTAATGATAATAATAAATATTTTAAAATGAGAATCTTCTATATTGATGAATCTTATGATAAAAAAGTTTACTCACTATGCGGTGTTATTGTAACTGCTAAAAGCTATGGAAAAATAAACAGAGATTTTAATAAATTTCTTAAAAAGACTTGTAATCTAAATGAAGATGATGAATTAAAAGGAGACTGGCTTTTTAATGGAAGATTTAATTTTAAAGGATTGTCATTAGATGAAAGGTCAGAAAAAATAATAAAAGTTGCACATTTTTTAGCAGCCAGTACTATTACTAAGTTTATTTATACATATATATGCGACTATATTGATAAAGTAGAAGCACATTTAAAATTATTGGAATTATTGATTTCTGAAGCTGCAAGAATAACTTCAAAGATTAAATCGAGTAGTACCACCAAACAACTGTTAGCAATTTTTGACCAGATAGATGGTACTACAGAACAAAATATTTATTTGGAATTAGCGAGTAGAAAAAAAGAAATAATTAAAAAATATGATAAATCTTGTGCTTTTATTGATTATGGCTACAGTGGTATATCAAAATATAGCAGGTTTTTACAGATAGCAGATTTTGTTGCTTACTTCTTAAGAAATTATATTTCGACTCCTTTTGAAAGTAATTTATTCATTAAAGAAGCAGATGAAAGAAAAATACAAATGTTAAAAAATTTCAAAAGAATTATTAGTAAAAAACTTCTAATGAAATTATGTAAAAAATAAACGCCTAAAATCCAGAATCAATCTTTAAAATTCATATGATTTATACTAAACAAGTAGAAATAGCTCTTGTTAAACAAAATTTAAAAATATTTGAAGGTAGAATACCAGATAAAGTAAAAAACTTGTTGTTTGACAAGGTATTAAGAATAGAGCAGCATGGTTTATTCTTTTCACTTTGTGATCCATATATTTATCCTTTTCTTTTAAAGGCTATCGAGTCAATAAAAAAATATGATTACTCCAAATATTTCCCAAAGGCTGTAAGTAAGCTTGTCAAGAATTATGACTGGTTTAGTCAACAAGCAGCAGTAGCGGAAATAATAGTTGCTGGATATTATTTTGAAAAATTTAGAAACGATGGTTCAATTACAGTTGAGTGGGAAAGAAGAGTACCTGGAACAAATAGAAATGTCGATATCTCTCTTCTGGGGCTTGATATTCTGGTAAATATAGAAGTTACTGGAAAAAGTAAAGATATAAGGATTAGGAAACATTATGACTTAAGATATAGAACTAAAATTGAAATCGAAAAAGAAATTGAAAAATTACCAGACCAAAAATATAGCTATATATTTTCTATTGGTAAAAAAAGAAACAACAGAGTTTCAAATCAGGGTTCGTTTGAAGAACATATTCCAGGTTTTGTAAATTTTATTCTTGAAAGCAGAAAAAAAGGGCAAGGTAAATATAATTTTGAAGTTGATGGAAAAACCATAGCTACTGTTGAGATAAAAAATTTACAAAGGCTTAAAAGAGAATATGCTGATTCATACAGGGATATTTGGTTCGGTTGGCTTAAAGATTATAAAAGACTAATGAACGTTATTGTCGATAAGGCTAAAAATCAACTCTGCCCTGGTGAAATTAATTTTATTTATATACTAAATCTATCAATGTTTGATGACCTAGACTTTCAAGAAGCGTTTTTAGGAAAAGAGTTGTATCATGTTGATATTAATAGTAATACTGCTCAGCTCTCGGGTAGGAAAGATGGTGCTGTAAATATTATTAATAAAAAAGGTTACCCTACTGTACATGGTTTAATATATTCAAAATGGGATTACTCAAAAAAGAAAATTATAGTAAATCCACTGGTAAAATTAGAGGAGAAAATTTTAAGTTTAATAGAATAATATGATTTTTAAATAAGGGGGGTCTACCATGAATGCTAATAGAATGGTCTTCTTAAATATTGGCTGGATGGAACATTACGAAGGACTTCCGCCGGAATCTAAAGACTATATTGAGGGTGGTGGGGAATTTGTAAAGGAAAAAGGCTGGGGCCACGAAATATACAACTTCAAGCCTTTAGATGGGTATATGTACGGATTTGTTGAAACAGTTATTAAAAACGGAGAAATGAGTACAATTGCAATTGAAAATATTGATGAAGAAGCATTAGGTTGGGAATACTTAGAAAATGTTTTAGTAATCTGGACAGCAAATCATCCGAGCAGACCACGTACATATGTGGTCGGTTGGTATAAAAATGCAATTGTATATCGTGAAGTTCAAGATGATATAGAAAGGTATTATCGCCATGACAAAATTTGCTATAAGATACCATATTATTTTACCAAAGCAAAAGAAGAGGATTGCAAATTAGTTCCTGCAAGTAGAAGAAGTATGGTAGTAAACAGAGTACAAACATATGGCGAAGGCTGGATGGGTAGGTCAAATGTCTGGTATGCTAATAGTCCTACACCTGATATACAGGGATACAGAGAAGCGGTTATAGAATATATCTTGAATTATTAATTATGGAACTATATGAAAAATTCCTGCAAGTAAATCCAAGAAAAAGTAAAAATATTCTAAAATTTATCTGTGATAACTGTACCCACGCAGTGTTATCTATAGATTTTTTATCAAGGGTAAGTGTAGATGAAATTGTAAAAGCAGATTCTACGGTTACAGCTGAGATTCAGGATAAAGTAATTAATAACATAACCTTAAAAGACTTAAAAAGAGATATTAAGAAAGCTAAGATTGGTAATATATGCAGTGGCTGTAACCTTTGCTACAGAATGGAATTTGAAAAAAAGCAGCACTCATTAAAAGAAATTTTAGAAACTCTCGGTAGAAAAGGTAATCCACTTATGCTGGAAAAGTTAAATGATATATTAGAAAAATACTTAGACATTAAACTCAAAATTAATCAAAACCATGACGGAGGCTATTTTGTAGTCCAGGAATTTAAAAACCTTTATCAGGAAATAATATTTAACATGGTTAAAGACTATGCAAATGAACTTAGTAATGATATTAGCAGGTTAGATACCAGTGAATTTTTCTTACAGATAGCAAGGATTTTAATTTCAACAAAAAAATTCATGGACGATATTAGAGATATTAGAGATAAGTATTTGGATAAGAAGTCATGGGGAGAAGGTTTTCAGGATTATGTAAGAAAAGATAATGTTAACCACGAGGCAATCAATAATGCAATTGAGGATGTTAGGGAAAAGTACCTTCTAAGCAGAAGGTGGACTCCTTGGCTACATAGCGTAGTTCATTATGATGTAAGAAGAAATCATAGTTCTACTTATGAAAATTTACCGGATGGCTCTGTTTATTTTGAAAATAGAGTAACCGCTACAAATAATGGATTTAAAAGAATAATTGAACCCGAAATCGTTAGAGATGAAAGAAAAGATATTATTGATTCATTTAATATAGAATATAATCAGAACATCAATATTGATACTGGTAAAAAAAGATGGAAGCCTTTTGGAAAAAATGAATTTGAAAAGTACCTGCGCTGGTATGATTTAAGAGAAAAGGGTAATACTTATATTGATATTTATGATATTGACAAAGAATCATACCCTCAAGAGTGGAGTGGCCTTGAAAGATATAAAGAATCTGAAGCCGAAAGAAAAGCGATAAACAGAATAAGCAAGGGTATCCAAGACTTAAGAAAGAGGGTATACAAAATATATAAGTAAAATAACAAAAATTTTCTTATCTGTGCAACTACAAATTTAACCACTAATTATTCATATAAAACGTCTATTTTAAGCGCAATTTTATACTATTTTTAACATATTTTTCCCCTTATAAATTCCTGCTTTTAAAAATTAGTTAGAAAGTAACAGGAATTCTCTTATCGGTAGCTAAGCAGATTTTGAATCTGTCATAATTTCAAATAGAAATTTATTTTATAGTTAAACGCATTATGGCAGAGAAAAGTAAAAAGTCAGGAAAAAACAATTTAAATATAGAATTCATTAAGAGTTATTCAGATGATGACACTGGTCAGGGTAAACTCTTGGAGGCATTTGAGTTTATTTTTAGTGAATTGAAGATAAGTAATAGTGAACCGAAATAATTATGTTTATGTATATTTGAACAATGGCACAAAAAAATATATAATTAATTCAAGGATTTTTTATAAAAGTAGTAAAGAAAATTTTTAAATTTAATATGAAGTTATTAACCAAAGAAATTATTAAAAGACTACCAGAGCTAGGGTCGCAAGATATTAAAGGGCTAGATGCAGAAGCTATTATTAAATTTTTCACACCAGACTCTAACTGGACATGGTACGCCTCAGAATACTCCAATGGGATATTCTTTGGACTTGTAGATGGCTTTGTAAAGGAGTTTGGTTATTTTAGTTTGGAAGAGCTTGAGTCTGTAAGAGGACCTTTAGGGCTTCCCATAGAACGCGATTTATATTTTAGTCCGGTTAAGCTTCGGGATTTACTAGATTAGAAATCAAGAATTGGTTAAGAAATTCTGTGGTTTTTAAAAATGGTATTTGGAGCTTAGAGATTTGGTACAAAATTTTTTAAAAAAGGAGATAAGAGATGGAAAATAATAAAAAATTTAGAGATGCATTATATGGCAGGACTTCAACTGATGATCAACGAAACAGTCAAACAATCGAAAATCAGAAAATGGAACTTAGTAAATATAGCAAGTTTAATAATCTTAATATAGTTGAGGAATACTGGGATGATGGTGAAACAAGTTTAAAACCTTTCTGTGAGCGGCCCCAAGGAAGAAGGTTGCTTCAAGATGCAAAGAATAAGAAGTTTGATAGGGTTTGGGTATTGAAGGTAGATAGATTCGGAAGGGATGTTCTTGATAGTTTAATTACCATAAAGGAGCTAAAAAAAAACAATGTTGAATTTAATTCTGTAAATGAAGATACAAAAGATAATTTCAATTTGACTCTTTATTTAGCTCTTGCGCAAAAAGAAAGAGAAACAATTGTATACAGAACTATGATTGGAAAAGTAAGAACAATCCAAAACGGTAAATGGATTGGTGGGCTTCCACCATATGCTTATATAGTAAACCCTGAGACAAAAAGGCTAGAGCTTTATGATGAAAAGATGCTTCTGGGTAAATATTTTGAATTTGATGTTATGAGAAAGATTTATAACCTCTGTGTATATAACAGGCTATCTGCTGAAAAGATATCTATTATATTAAATAGAGAAAGTATACCTCCTTATACTCCAGGCAAGAATAAATTATCAGACACTAGAAGAAAAGCAGTTCTTTGGACAAGTGCAAGAGTGAGGAACCTCCTCAAAGAAGAAGTATATAAAGGTACATATATTCTCGGGAAAAGGTCAAAAAATAAAGATATTACCAGGGTGATAAAGGTGCCTGCAATAGTAACAGAAGATGAATGGAACAGAGCCCAAGAAGTTTTGAGGTCAAATATTATAAAAGCAACAAGAAATGCAAAAAGAATATACTTATTAAGTGGGATAATTTTTTGTGGCGAATGTGGAAATAGATATCATGGTCTACTTTCTCATGGAATTTATTATTATGGCTGCGGTAAACATAGGTTCAGGGGAAATGATAATCCAACAAAGTGTAAGAATAAAAATATAAATGCAAAGGTTATTGAAAATGAGGTGTGGGCTGATGTGAAGAAATTTATATTACAACCTGAACTTATTAAAAAATTTCTGGAAAAGAGGCGGAATGAATTGGGGACTGCAGACTATAAGCAGAGGTTAGATGATACCAATTATAGACTTTCAAATCTTGATAAGAGAAAGCAAAGGTACGCCCAGTATTTGGGAATGGAAGATAACCCGATTATTAAGAATATCGAGATTGAACTTGAGAAAATAAGTAATGAAGAAAAGGCACTGCTTGAGGAGAAAAAATTTTGTGAAGAGAAAGTAAAAAATGAAAACTATGAAAAAAATAGATTAGATGAAGTTGAAGCAATGCTGAGTAGAATGATTGATAAAATTGAAAACCCAACACTTAAGGAGGAAAAAGAAATTATTGGAATTCTTGTAGATAAGATAGTGGTACATCACCCTGATGTTCATACGAATGAACGAAAGGTAGATATAAACTACAGCTTCTCAGAAGGTGGTATTACGGTATTATCGTGGATAGGATTGTGGTGGGCGAAATCAGAGGGGTAGAGGCTGTAGATGTTCTGCAGGCTATGAATACAGGTCACAGCGGTTCCATAACCACTGTTCATTCTAATTCACCTAAAGATATGATTTCCAGATTAGAAACGATGATTTTAATGTCGGGCTTAAATTTGAACCCTTCCACTGCGAGGAGAATGATTGCATCATCAGTGGATATGATCATCCATCTGGATAAATTAAAAAATGGGAAAAGGGTCGTGGCAAGAATTAGTGAATTAAAAAATAAAGGTGAATCGATAGGCGATAATACCGTTTTAGAAGTAAAAGATATTTTCAGATACCAGATCAGAGATAAGATTGTAGATAGCGAAGGTTCATATGAAGGCAATATAGTCAATACTGGTTATATGCCAGATTTTATGGAGAAAATCAAAAGCAGGGGATTTGATTTTAATTTTAAAAATGAAAAATTGGAATGAAATATTGGTTTCTATTACTGCAGTGATTGCGGCAATGTCTTTGTTTCACGGGCTTAGGAAAGCAGCTTTTAGGTTTAGTCTAAAAACAAAAAAAGCTAAATTGGTAAAATTTTTCACTGGCATATATTATACTAGGAAAAAGATACTATCGGTATTTATATACGCTGTTTTGTTATCCATTTTTTACCTGCTTTTTAGGAATTTTACCTTCAGTTTATTTGTCAGTTTATGTCTGGGAATTTACTTGATAGATTTTCTTAATGGGCTTGAAGAAAAGAGAAAAAATTCGCTCAATATTCAGCTGGTAGAATTTATAAGCAATATGACAGTGCTCTTAAAAGCGGGAAAAACAGTAAGGAGTATATTCAAGGATTCTGCCAGCCGGTTTAAGGATCCGCTGAGGATACATCTATATAAAACAGCAAATGAGCTGGAGCTTAATTCCACTCTGGATGAAGCCCTGGACAGGTTTTCGGAAGGATGCAGGAGCAGAGAAGTAGATCTTCTTACCAGCTCATTAAAGATTAACAGTAAAATAGGAGGGAATATGATATCTATGCTTGATGCTATTTCTGAAAGCATACGCCATAATTTAAAGGTAAAATCTCAGGCAAATACTATGGTCCTCCAGAGCAGGTATTCCGGTAATATTATTTCATTATTTCCTGTTATTGTATTAGTCACGATGTGCATTTTTATGGACAGGACTCTATTGGATTTTTTTTCTACTGTTACTGGTAAAATTTTACTTATTATAGGAGGTATTCTAGAAATTACCGGGATAATAGTCATAAAAAAAATTATTAGCTCTGGAGATCAATAGGATTTAAAGCATGCTTGTTTATTTAATCATATTTTCTTATTATTTATTTCTGTGCTCGAGTGTGTTTTATATTATAAGGATAAAAGGTCATTACCGTTACACAAGGGCTAGAAAAAGTTGCAGGCCAAAAAATGTTCCGAGTGAATTTATAAACAAAATTAATTTTTTCTCAGGCGGGATCGGAAGATTCTTTAGCAGTAAGCGATGGTTTAGAGACAGAAAAGAAAATATAGAACTTTTTAAGTTGTTAGAATCAGAAAATAAGGTGCTTCTTACCCAGGATTCTTTTATGGGGTATAAAATAATCCTTTCTATACTATGCATAGCTGCAGCGGTTTTTATCGGCAATAATATAGTAAATTCTATTATCCTGGCTGGTATAGGAGGGGCAGCAGGGTATTTTTTGCCAAATATCCTTCTTCGAAGATTTAAGTACGCAAGGCAAAAGGAAATAGAAAGAGATTTGCCATATGTTATTGATTTATTATCCATTGCCACACTATCGGGGCAAAATCTTTATAAGGCAATAAAAATTGTGGTTGAAAAATACAAGGGATATATCTGCGGAGAGCTTTCAAATTTAATAAAAGATATAGATATTGGTATAGGAAAACCCCAGGCTTACAGAAATTTAATAGAAAGAAGTAACTCTGAAGATTTTAAAAATTTTATTTTTCTTCTAGTTCAGGCGGAAAAGTATGGCTCTTCCATCAAAGAGATTCTTGATCAAAAATCCCGGCACATAAAGTTTGAGACTTATCAAAATCTGGAAAGAAAAGTAAGGAGAATAACCATATTGATTTTATTCCCTCTGGTCTTTCTGATACTGCCCTCTTTTATAATACTTGTAGCAGGGCCCCTTATATTTTCAATGGGTGGAAATTTCCTGCAGCTGAATTAATTTTGAGCCCTAAATTTAAACACCCCGGATGGTGTGTCCGGGGTGTTTGTCTAGGCGTCCGTAAAACTATATAAATTTAATCGATCAATTAGTAAATACTGTGGTTACTACTCTTCTACCTTCTCCATCGACTACTCCAATTCCAATCTTTGTGTATACGGACCTGAGTATGTTCGCTTTATGGGATGGGCTTGCCATCCAGGCATTGGCAAATGCATCGGGAGTTCCGTGAGAGGGGGGTGAGGAATTACCGAGATTTTCACCGGCATTTAAGTAAGCCACTTCATTTTTACGCAGTATATTAAAAATGTTTTGGCCATTGGGAGTGTAATGAGAGAAATAGGAATTAGCTATCATATCATTGCATCTTGATCTTGCAATGTTAGTTAGCATTTGATTTGCCTGAAGAGCTCCCAGCCCGTTCGATACTCTTATGGTGTTGATAAGATAAAGCACAGTTGCTTCAAGTTCGCTAAGATTAACAGCAGATTCTGCCGGAGCGGCAGCAGCTATAGTAGCTTCACTGGTCTTAGTGTTTCCCAGGACTTCTGCTTTGTATTCTTTGTTTATGCTGTTAATTTCCTGATCCAGGTTATCGGATATTTTTGATAGTATTGTTACTGCACTAATGTTTTTGTCCTTTACTGACACATCTTCCTTTATAAACGCTGCTTTTTCTATATTTTCCGGTCTGTAATTGCTGTTTTCAGTAAAGCTACTATCAATTTTTGCCGCTTCAAAGTTGAATCCACTTGTTATGGCAAGAGCAGCTGCAAGTGCCACAACCAGTGTTATTATTATTATTATTTTTAATTTTATTTTCATATTTTTAATTAAAAAGCCATCTGACTTAGAGGCCAGATGGCTTGTTTTTTTAAATAAAAAAGCAATAGCCGGTTGCACTACTAGCTCGTTACATTCGTAAGTGCCCAAATGACAGAATGTAAGTCATCGCCTCTATTACAAAAGATAAATTAAATTTTCAATAAAACTTTAATTAATTATTTTATAGTAATATTAATACATTTAATTACTAATGTCAAGATTTATTTATAAATAATTTAAATAAATATAGTATTAATACAATATATTATATAATTATTAATAATTTTTATCAAACCTGCCCGAATAAAAAAATCATTTAAATAAATTTATGTATTTACACAAAAGGATAAATATGATAGATTATAGCTATATCGAATTGAATAAATATGCATAAGCACAATAAATGAGAAAGGAGGTGAATAAATATAATTTTTTAAAGAAAGGAGGTGAATAAAATAAAAAGATTAATTGAAAAAATGAAAGTATGGGGACAAAAAGGGCAATCTACACTGGAGTATGCACTGGTTATAGTAATTGCAGGAATAATAAGCGCAATACTGATAGCAGTAGGAAAACCAATAATAATAGATGTTATTTCAAAAGTATTTAACAAGATAGCTTCAATGGTTTAAGGGTCTAATTGAAATGAAATTATTCCTGAAAATATACAATATGGGAAACAATTTGTTTTTAAAGACTATGTCAAAAAAAAATAAATATAAAAAACTTTTTAAAATATTATTAAACAGGAAAGGAGGGCAGGCCTCTCTGGAATTTGCTCTTATGGTTCCCTTTATAGTTTTAATTATTTTAATTGTTTCCCATATTGGTTTGCTGACTTACCAAAAAAACATATTGGAACAGGCATCACGTGAAGGTGCAAGGATAATTGCTACCACCAACTCCAGCCGGGAAGCATCAAGTTGTATAAGAGATATTTGTTCTGGGCTGGATCAAAACAGACTTAATATGATTATTGATCCTAATAATAGAAATTTGAGAAAAGTTGGAGATATGGTTACAGTTACCCTTTCATATAAATACAGCGGTTTTACAAATATAATTACAAAATTTACCGGAAAGGATATTTTTATAAAAGCAAAAAGCAATATGAGGATGGAATGCTATTAAAGAGTTTAAGAATTCAAAATAGAGGAAATATTTCTTTTTTAGTCCTGGCCGCTGTAACGGTGTTTGCAGTCCTATTTATATTTATTTTTGATTTATGCCGGATTTTTATAGCAAGAGAGGTAACGAAGAATGCTTCTGATGCTGCTTCACTTGCCGCGGCACAGGATCTCTTGTTTCTCAGTGATCAGGATTGCGTCAGCGCAGCTGATAAAGCAACTGCTGTAAACAACTGCAGGCTTATTGAATGCAGGAGTGACTATGATGAAGTAACAGTAACCGTAGAAAAGAAACTTAATTTTATTTTACTGAGCAGACTGATACCGGGGTATGGCAGTATAAGGTCAACCTCAAAAGCGAAAGTTGTATATCCCTGGGATGAGCATTATGGCTACTGTAAAAGTTATGAATTCAGCTATTAAATTTTAAATGTCTTTTAGAACAGGAGGATTTATGAATTACATAAATAACATATATTTACTGGGTAACCTTACCCGTGATCCGGAAATAAAATATACTAATGAAGGAACAGCTATTACTGAGATGGGGCTGGCATCAAATAAGAAATGGACAGATAAAAATGGGAAAGATCTTGAAGCTGTTGATTATTTTAATATTACAGTATGGGGCAATCTTGCAGAGAATTGCGCGTCTGCATTAAAGAAAGGAAATAGAATAATGGTATGCGGCCATATTAATCTGAGAAGCTGGGAAAATAAGGAAGGTAAGAAATATAACATTACAAGTATCACAGCTGATGTAGTAGCAGCCAGTCTGGAGTTCAACCATATAAAGATATTAGATAAAGATAGTATTAAAAAAGAAGGTATTTATATAAAAAAGGATAAAATAAAGTCAAAGGTAACTTAGGATTTTATTAAATAAGTATATTTGATTTAAAATAAGAGAAAGCCTCTGAAATACCAGAGGTTTTCTCTTATTTTTTTAATTCAACATTTATAAATCTAACCTTTGGGATACTTTTCATAAAAGCTATTCGGCTTTGCTGCATTATCCACTAACACCCATATCCAGATACCGAAACTTATTAAATTCATAAAGACACTTAACCCGATAAGAGGTCCACTAGAGTAATCTAAATAATTTTGATTATAAGAAACAGCATTACTTATAATAGAGCATGAGTAAGAAAGGATGATTACGATCATCACGGCATTGACCCCAATAGAAATCCAAAACTTTTTTGCATTTTTCCCATAGGTATAGAGCCAGGCCCAGAAGCTGAAAAATACTGCCAGAAGTATGGCAACTACTTTATTTTTTGGTGTAATTCCTCCTTCCATTCTGTAAATCGGCGACTGATAGGTTATGCTTTCCGTGAGTAGATCTTTGATATTGACTCCGCAACGGGGACATATGGTGGTACCCCTTTTAATAGTCATCCCGCATTCCGGGCAAAAAATCTCGTCCGGTTCCTTATATGTTGTTTCTGCCATAATGACCTATCCGGGTTTGATGTTTTTATCTTTTAAATATTTACAAAACTAAAATCATATAATCTTTTTTACGTCAATTGTCAATATTATACAAGGCTTTTTAAAAAAATTGTAAAAAATGACATTAACAAAATGCTGTAACGGTAGAACAGTTTAAACCAATTGTAGTATAATTATTCAAATTATATACTGAAAATCTGAAAGGCAGAAGAATGGCATTTAGAAAATCAGATTATGAAAGTTTTGATTACAGTAAATTCTGGGAAGATAATAAAAGACTGTATGAGGACAGAGCTGAAAGGCTGGCTTTAAGAAAACTTCTGGCTGGAGTTGATGGGACCAATAAGTTCTTTTTTGATATCGGCTGCGGATACGGCAGGCTTTTTAATGAATATAAAGACTTTGAGAATATAGTACTTATAGACTATTCGGTCAAAAATCTGGAAAATGCCAGAAAAAAGATAAAAAAATTTCTGGAAGATAATCAAAGAAGTCTTTCCTCTGTTTATCTGATTGCCGCAGATGCAGCTCATCTGCCTCTGAAATCCGGGTGTGCGGATGTGGTGCTTACAGTTAGAATGGTACATCATCTTGATGATCCTGAAATGTATTTTAACGAGGTGGCAAGGATACTAAGGGGCAACGGGCTTTATTTTCTGGAGTTTGCCAATAAAAGAAACCTAAAAAATATATTGAGGTATTTTATAGGAAAGATGGATACATCACCGTTCAACCTGCTGCCTTCCCAGATAGGAGAGACCATAATGAATTTCCATCCCAAGTATATAATAAGAACTCTTAAAAAAAGAAAATTTACCATAAAAAAAATGATAAGTGTTTCTAACTTCAGACTTAATATTCTGAAGAGATTTCCTGGTACAAAAACGCTGATATTTTTTGAAAAAATTTATCAGAGAATTATACCCTTCGTCCTTTTGGGACCGAGTGTTTTTTTAAAAAGTATTTTAGATGAGAGAACGAAAGAAAAAACCGGCATTAAATCGGGAGTGACTTTAAAGGATATTGTATTGTGCCCTTACTGCATGAGACAGACACTATTTTTTAAAAAAAGCATGTTCATTTGCACCCATTGCAGGAGTACTTTTAAACAAAAAGATGGCATATATGATTTCAGGATAAAGACTTAATATAATACTCTATAAGGTGACCTCGTTCTTGTAAAAGGATGGTAATCCTGTTACAATTGTGATACAAAGTATTAAATAAACTTTTTCAAATAAGAGTATCAAATTAATAGTAAAACTTTATATAGCGGGTTTTGTTTATGGTAGAGAGAATATATTCCGAAGGTGTCATTTCGAGATTATCCCAATACTTAAAGTATATTGTACAGTTGAAAGAAATCGGTAAAAGAACTATAACCTCTAAGGATATCAGTATCAATACCGGTATAAATAGTGCAGAAGTAAGAAGGGATTTAATGTGTTTTAAGATAAAGGGTAAAAGAGGCGTCGGATTTAATATCAATGAACTCGTTAATTCATTTAATAAAATACTGGGTTACGACAGGCTAGTCCGTATTGCTTTGGTAGGTGCAGGTAATTTAGGCAAGGCGATTTTAAAATATAAGATGCTGAAAAGATTTGGTTTCAAGATAGAAAATGTTTTTGATAATAATCCGAAAGTTATAGGCAAAGTCATATCTGGAAGGGAAATATTGAATATAAACCGGATAAAAGATGAAATTGAGAAAAAAAATATAGAAATCTCAATACTTGCTGTTCCTCCTGATTCGGCGCAGAAAGTAACAGATATTATCGTTAGTGCTGGTATAAAAGTTATAATAAATTATACTTCAGTTCCTATTAAAACCCCGCCAGTTGTAAGGATTGAGACAACAGATCCTATTGAAAAATTGCTTCACACTCTGTATTATTTATCTCATACCGGCTACGGGGAATATAAATAATTTCTCAGATTTGAAAATAAATAAGATATGAATAAAGCCAAAGGCTGTTTTATTACTATACTGATCATTTTTATTCTGATTGTATTTGGACTTCTATGTGTCTCCGTTACGGATTTAAATCCAATTGGCAAGAATATATTGATTCTGGGTGTTGACGAAAGAGAAGGAAACAGCGAGTTGAATAATACTGATACTATTATCATATATCACATCAGCAGCTTGGGAGAGAAGGATTGTCTTATTTCAATTCCCAGGGATACGAGGAGAGCCGGGCTTGAGGAATATGGAATACCTAAAATAAATGCTGCATATGCATACGGCGGTGAAGAGATGATAAAAAAAGAAATTCACGAGCTTACTGGTGTTGAGGCTGATAGAATAGCAATAATAGACTTTAACGGATTTAAGGAGATAATCGATGTACTCGGAGGTGTTCGAATAACAGTAGAAGAACCTCTTGATGATGAACTTTCAGGTGCGCATTTTGAGCCGGGGACTTACGATATGAACGGTGAGCAGGCTCTGTCATTTGCAAGATGCAGAGCTACTAAAGGAGGCGATATTGACAGGATAGCCCGGCAGCAGTACATGATCAACGAAGTAATAAAACAAAAATTCAACCTTTCAATAATCTCAAAAACAAGCAGGCTTATTGAGATTCTAAACAGGAGGACTCAAACAGATTTTACAATATGGGATTTTTGTTCTATAGGATTTATGCTATTATTTTCAAGTAAGGATATAAACCGTGTTACGATACCTACAGTATCGGCTAATATTGACAATATAAGCTTTCAGATTGCGGACGAAGAAGAAGTAAAAGATTTTTTAAGTGATTATCTGAAATAGAAAATTAGTACAATATTGTGTGAGTATTTTGGTTTTTTTAAAAGGATTTTACAGTATTTGACAAAGGTGGTATTAGTGAGTAGGGATAAGGATTTAAGTATAGCAAATATTTCGTCTCTTACTAATAAAATTGAATTTTTGCTGCAGGTTTCAATAAAATCCAAGAGGCTTGATGATTTTATAAAAAAAGAAATACTTGTAAGTGAAAAAGAATGGCTGATAGATCTAAAAAGCTGGAAACTCAAAAGCAAATGGCTACTGAAGATTTCCGATATTTGTCTTAAGGAATTCGATCAGGTTTTTTATGATTGCGGTGACGAGCTTCTGGATTTAAATGATTCTAAAAATTACCAGGCTTTTAGGGAAAGAATACTGGAAGAGTTGATGTAGCCGGTTTTTTTGTTCCTGCATCATAAAAGTTATAAAGACGGTTTCCTTATTATATTAGGAGTGTTTATGATTCCCAGATATACCACTGTAGAAATGGGCAGGATATGGAGTGATGAGAATAAGTTCGCAAAATGGCTTGAAGTTGAAAAAGCAGTAGCCAGGGCTCAAGCGGAACTTGGCGTTATACCAGAAAAAGCTGCAGATGGTATATGTGAAAAAGCTAAATTCAAAATCTCTAAGATAAGCGAAATCGAAGCTGAAACACATCATGATGTTATAGCTTTTTTAACCAATGTTTCCTCATATATAGGTGATTCTTCAAAATATCTCCACTACGGGCTTACCTCCTCGGATGTTGTGGACAGCGCTCTTTCACTTCAACTGATTGAAGCAGTAGGCATAATTAAAAAGAAAATTAAAAAATTTATAGATATTCTAAAGTCTGGTTCTAAAAAGTATGCTCACACAGTTATGGTGGGGAGGACACACGGAATTCATGCAGAACCAATAACCCTGGGGCTGAAGTTCTGCGTGTATGCTTTTGAGATGGCAAGGAATTTAAAAAGATTGGAACAGGCCGGGGAAAATGTTGGATTTGGAAAAATATCCGGTGCAGTAGGGACTTACGCCAATACTTCTCCTGAAATAGAAAAGAGGGCTTGCGGCATTCTGGGGCTGAAGCCTTCTCCTGTTTCAACACAGATTATTCAAAGAGACAGGCACGCGCAGTTGATCTCAACCCTGGCCATCTGCGGAGCTTCTTTGGAGAAGATAGCTCTTGAAGTAAGAAATTTACAGAGAACAGATGTTAAAGAATTAGAGGAGCCTTTTACAAAAGGACAGAAAGGTTCTTCGGCAATGCCTCATAAAAAAAATCCTATTATTTGTGAGAGGATATGCGGACTTTCAAGGGTCTTAAGATCTAATATGATTGCTGCCATGGAAAATATTTCATTATGGCATGAAAGGGATATATCGCATTCTTCAGCTGAAAGGATTATAATCCCCGATAGTTTTATACTGCTTGACTATATGTTGGAGAAGACAATATTCGTGATAGAGGGTTTAAATGTAATAGAATCAAATATGAAAAGGAATCTGATGAAATATGGCGGGATTGTTTTTTCACAACGGATATTGCTGGAACTTATAAAAAAGGGTATGAGCAGGGAAGATGCTTATATTCTGGTACAGAAAGCAGCTCTTGAGGCATGGAATAATGAAGGCAGCTTTAAAGAAAACCTGCTGAAAGAAGAAAAAATCCTGTCTTTTATCGACAGGGGCAGCATGGAAAAGTTATTTGAGGTTGAATATCATCTAAAGTATATTGATGAAATAATTGATAGATTGAAATATATAAAATAGCAAGAGTTCTTTATTGTTTATGAATTGGTATATATTTTCAAATTGCGGTAAGGACAGGGGAAATAAAAAATAATGCAGCGGTTTTACAGGCGTATAGATAAAAATCTTGAATACTGCTATTATATTGAGACTTCAGCCCCCCTTACAGAAAAAGAACTGGAGATCCTGGCGTGGCTTCTTGTGGAGACTTTCCAAAAAGAGAATTTTGGGAAAAAATCTTTTTACAATAAAAGTAGAAAAAAAATAGTAGAAATCGGCCCACGTTTAAACTTTGAGACAGCATATTCGACTAATGCGGTTGCAATCTGCCATACCTGCGGTCTTGAAAAAGTCACCCGCATAGAGTCGTCCAGGCGTTATTTGCTACCGCCTAAAATTAAGATAGAGCAATTTGTCACTACCCATCATGACCGCATGACTGAATGTGTCTATAATAAACCGCTTGATACATTTGAAATCGGTATTGAACCCGAAAAAGTATATGCGGTGCCGCTGTTAGAAGAGGGTATAGAAGCACTGAGAAAGTTTAACCTTAAAATGGGTCTGGGGATGGATGAGTGGGATATTGAATTCTACTATAATCTTTTTATAAATACTATAGGAAGGAACGCTACAAATGTAGAGTGTTTCCAGCTCGGTCAGGCTAACAGTGAGCATTCAAGACACTGGTTTTTTAAAGGAAGGCTGATAATAGACGGAAAGGAGATTCCCGAAGCTCTGCTTCAGATAATAAAATCACCACTGGCTTCAAATCCTTCCAACAGTATTATTGCTTTTCAGGATAATTCCAGTGCTATCGAAGGTTATGCTATATCCACTATAATACCGAGATATCCCGGAACGACTTCTCCCTTTTACATGCAGGATTGTACCTATCATCTTATATTTACAGCCGAGACTCATAATTTTCCAAGCGGAGTCGCGCCATTTCCGGGAGCTGAAACTGGTACCGGAGGAAGGATCCGGGATGTACAGGCAACCGGGAGAGGGGGACTGGTCATCGCCGGTACGGCGGGATACTGTACAGGGAATTTGAATATACCCGGCTACCAGATCCCGGGCGAGGATGACAAATTTAATTATCCTTCCAATCTTGCTTCTCCTCTAAAGATCATGATCAGGGAAAGTGATGGTGCATCAGATTACGGCAATAAATTTGGTGAACCTGTAATCCAGGGCTTTACCAGAACATTTGGCTTAAGGCTTACTGACGGTGAGCGACGAGAATGGGTAAAGCCGATTATGTTTACGGGCGGAATAGGTCAAATCTATAACGGCCATGTAAAAAAAGAAAAACCGGAACAAAGCATGAAGATAGTACAGGTAGGCGGCCCGGCCTACCGTATTGGAATAGGTGGAGGCGCTGCTTCAAGTATGATTCAGGGTGAAAACAGGGAAGAACTTGACTTTAATGCAGTACAGCGTGGGAATGCTCAGATGGAACAGAAGATGAACAGGGTGATCAGGGCATGTATAGAGATGGGAGATAAAAACCCTATTATGAGTGTGCATGACCAGGGTGCCGGGGGGCCGTGTAATGTTCTCACTGAACTGGTAGAGCCTGCAGGCGGAAGGATAGAGATACGCAATATTCAGGTCGGAGACAAGACTATGTCAGTACTTGAGATATGGGGTGCGGAATACCAGGAGCGTAATGCTTTTTTAATAAGACGTGAGCATTTGAATGAGTTCCAGGCAATCTGCAGGCGCGAGAAAGTAAATTGTGAAGTCCTGGGGAATATAACCGGTGACGGGAGAATTGTAGTAAATGATAACTGGGAAGAATCAAGCCCCATTGGATTTACTCCTGTTGATCTTGCTCTTGATGAGATCCTGAGCGGCATTCCACGAAAGAAATTTGAACTGGAAAGCATACCCCGGAAATTAGATCTCCTGCAATTGCCAGATGATCTTTCGGTGGAAAATACTTTAAAATCAATATTTAGTTTACCTTCTGTCGGTTCCAAGGGGTTTCTGGTAAGGAAGGTGGACAGAAGCGTAACCGGGCTGATTGCCCGCCAGCAGTGCTGCGGACCACTACAGCTTCCGGTTTCTGATGTATCTGTAGTAGCACAGAGCCATTTCGGTCTCACTGGTGCAGCTATTGCTATCGGCGAACAGCCGATAAAAATCCTGGTCGATCCGGCTGCAGGGGCGCGTATGGCAGTGGGAGAAGCACTGACTAATATGGTCTGGGCGCTGATAAGCGACTTTGAAAATATAAAGTGCTCTGTTAACTGGATGTGGGCTGCCAAACTTCCGGGCGGCGGTGCAGCTCTTTATGAGGCAGCAGATGCTCTGGTCAAACTGATGAAAGAGATAGGGATAGCAGCGGACGGCGGGAAGGACAGCCTCTCAATGGCGGCACAGGTAGGAGATGAAATGGTAAAGGCTCCCGGGCAGGTAGTGATTTCTACCTATGCTTCAATGCCGGATATAACCAAAGTAATAACCCCTGATATAAAATGCCCCGGAGAAAGCAGGCTGATATTTATTGATATTGCCCCTGGTAAGGAACGCCTTGGCGGCTCGGCAGTTGCACAGGTATTTGGTCAAATAGGTTATGACTCTCCGGATGTGGAAAATCCTTTTCTGCTGGCAGGTGCTTTCAAAGCAGTACAGAAGATGATAAAAGAAAACCTGATTATTGCCGGGCATGATAGAAGTGATGGCGGACTTATAACCACTCTGGTTGAGATGGCACTGGCAGGAAACTGTGGAATAAAAGTAAAACTTCCCATAAAAAGTGGAGAAATACCCCTGCTGTTTTCCGAAGAACTGGGACTGGTTATTGAGTATCTGCCGCAGTTTGAGGCAAAGATCACCGATATTTTAGGAGATTTTAATATGCCATTTTTAATTTTAGGTGATACCCAGGAAAAAAAGCAGGTAGTGATCAGCGGCATTGATGAAGTAAAAATGGATGTTGATATACCTACTCTTTTAGCATGGTGGGAGGCGACCAGTGACGAACTTGAAAAGCACCAGATGAATCCGGAACTGGCCAAAAAACAGGTAAAAGCACACAACCGAACCGGTCCTTCATATCAAATTTCCTTCAAACCTAAAAGTACTTTACCGGAATTGTTAAAAAGTGATGAAAAACCAAGGGTTGCAATCGTGCGTGAAGAGGGTAGCAACGGAGACAGAGAGATGACCTCAGCATTCTTTACAGCTGGATTTGAACCCTGGGATGTTACAATGACGGACCTGCTCGAGGGCAGGATGACTCTTGATGATTTTAAAGGAGCAGTATTTGTAGGAGGTTTTACTTATGCAGATGTACTGGACAGCGCAAAGGGATGGGCTGGTATTATAAGGTTCAGCCCCGGGCTGAAAGAGATGTTTGATAATTTCTACAGCAGGCCGGACACTTTCTCGCTGGGTGTCTGTAACGGCTGCCAGCTTATGACACTTATCGGATGGGTACCCTGGAAAGGGATCGATGAAACGAAGCAACCCAGATTTATCAGCAATCCTTCGGGAAGGTTTGAATCCCGCTGGGCTACCGTAAAGATCTTAAAAAGCCCTTCTATTATGCTAAAGGGGATGGAAGATTCAATTTTAGGGATATGGGTGGCACACAGAGAAGGACACTTGCACTGCCCCTATGGTAAGATTCTGTCTGATATATCTGATTTAAATCTGGCACCAATAGTTTTCGTGGATGATAAAGGAGTTGCTACAGAGAAGTACCCGTTTAATCCTAACAGCTCTCCATCTGGGTTTACTGCCTTATGTTCACCAGACGGCAGGCATCTCGCTATGATGCCTCATCCTGAGAGATCATTTCTGTTGTGGCAGTGGCCGTGGATACCTGATAAATTTAGATCTGGACTGAGTGCTTCACCATGGCTTAAGATGTTTCAGAATGCCAGGGAGTGGTGTGAAGAAAACGGCTAAATTTATTAACTCCTTTATTTATTTTGGCATTTTATTTGTTATAATAATTTTGTTTGTCATATAAAAGATTGCAATTGATAGTTTACTATCAGCTATAAATTAAATTATAAAAATTGGTAAATCAAATGATTAAATTAACATCGGAAAGAGAGATATATGAAAAATGCGGTGTATTTGGCATATACGCACAGAGTGGAAAGGTGGCGGAAATAATATTTTACGGGCTTCAGGCTCTCCAGCACAGGGGCCAGGAAAGCGCGGGCATAGCTGTTTCCGATGGAGAAAACATTCTTATCTTTAAAGATTTAGGTCTGGTAAACCAGGTATTTAATGAACAAAATATGGCGCCTCTTCAGGGTCATATTGGGATCGGACATACCCGTTATTCTACGAAAGGAGAGAATAACTGGCAGAATTCCCAGCCGCTTTACCGTATGTTTAAAAATGAAAGTTTTGCTATAGCTCATAATGGAAATTTAACAAATGCTGAAGAGATAAGAAATGAACAGATTAAAAATGGAATAAACTTTGATTCAAATTCAGACACGGAAGTAATAGCATCGCTTATAGAAAGCTCAGAGAAAGAAAGTATCGAAGATGCTATAAAAGATGCCATAAACAGGATCAAAGGTTCTTACTCTCTTGTCATACTTACAAAAGACAAAGTCTTTGGAATAAGGGACCCTCATGGGTTCCGGCCGCTGGTATTGGGAAATATTGGTGACAGTTTCATCATAGCTTCCGAGAGCTGTGCACTGGATATAATAGATGCCGACTTTATCAGAGAGGTCGACCCTGGCGAAATCGTTGTACTGGATAGGAATGGGATGAGATCTCAGATGATCTTACCTGTTGAAAGAATGTCTATGTGTGTGTTTGAACTTATTTACTTTGCCAGACCTGATAGTTATTTAAATAATAAAAATGTGTTTAAGGTAAGACACAGATTGGGACAGGAACTGGCAAAGGAATCTCCTGCTGATGCTGATATAGTGATTTCTGTGCCTGACTCGGGTACTCCTGCAGCAATTGGATATTCTGCGGAATCAAAAATACCTTACGCCCAAGGTTTTATTAAAAATAGATATGTGGGAAGAACTTTTATTCAGCCGAAACAAAAGACCAGGGATATAAGCGTTAAGCTTAAGTTAAATCCTTTAAAGGACATCATAAGGGGTAAAAAGCTGGTAGTAGTTGATGATTCTATAGTCAGGGGGACAACATCAAAAAAAATAGTCCAAATGTTATACAATGCTGGTGCCAAGGAAGTACATATGAGGATCACCTGTCCACCACTGCTTTATCCCTGCTATTATGGTGTTGATATGGCAACAAGTAAGGAGTTTCTTGCCAATCATAAGAAATTGGAAGATATAAGAAAATTTCTAAATGTAGATAGTTTAAAATATTTATCAATGAAGGGTCTTATAAAAGCCATAGGGTATTCAAAGGAAAAATTCTGTTTCGCCTGCTTTAACGGCGATTATCCGGTCACTATACCTAAAAAGAAGTATTCTGGTAAATATTCTTTGGATAAAGAGGAGAAAGTATCTTCTAATGCCTGAAAATGGTAAAAGCGGTAAGAAATATTCCTATAAATCATCCGGCGTGGATATAGATAAGGCCTCCGATATAATAAATCAACTTAAAGAAACATTGAGATCGACGTATTCCGGCAGAGTGATAAGCAGTCTGTCATCTTTTTCCGGTCTTTTCCAGCCTGATCTGAAAAACTACAGAGAACCTGTTCTTACATCTTCTACAGACGGAGTAGGTACAAAGATACTGCTGGCAAAAAAAACAGATTGTTTTGAGAACATAGGCCAGGATGCAGTAGCAATGATTATAAATGACATAATATGCTGTGGAGCAAAACCGCTGTTTTTTTTGGATTATATAGCCTGCGGTAAAGTAGATGAGAAAAGAATAAAGACTATAATTAAATCTATGGCCAGGAGCTGTAGTTATTGTGATACGGTCCTGATAGGCGGGGAGATCGCCGAGCATCCCGGTATAGGAAAGGTAGATGATATAGATATTGCCGGCTTTGCAGTGGGAATAGTAGAGAAGTCTGATATTATAAAAACTGACCTGGTCAGGGAAGGCGATATAATAATGGGCATAGCTTCTTCAGGAATTCACAGCAATGGTTTTTCACTGGTACGTAAAATAATTTCAGATAAAAAAGTAGATTTGCAAAAAGAATATGACTGGACTGAAGGAAAACTGCTGAAGGGCCTTCTTATGACGCCTACCAAGTTATATTTTAGGATAGTAGATAAAATCATTAAAAGCAAGATCGAAGTCCACGGAATCGCCCATATAACCGGAGGCGGGTTCTATGAAAATATTAACAGAATAATCCCGGCTAATATGGATGCTTCCATACAGGAAGGAAAATGGAAGATACCTGCAGTATTTAAATTCCTGCAGGATATGGGAAATATTGACAGGGATGAAATGTTCAGGGTCTTTAATATGGGTATAGGAATGGTTATAATCACATCTCCCGATCAGTTCAGCAGGATAGAGAAGATAGCCAGGGAGTTGAGTGAGGTGGTATATAATATAGGTACTGTTACCGGGGGGAGTAACAGAGTAATAATAAAGGAAAGTTAGGCAAGAGATGAAGAAAAGAATTGCTGTCTTTGCATCAGGATTTGGTTCAAATCTTCAGGCGCTTATAGATTACAGCCGTACCCAGGGATTAAATGGGGAGATCGTACTGGTGTTTTCCAACAATAAAAGTGCCTATGCCCTAAAGAGGGCAAAGAAAAGCAAGATAAAAGCAGTCTTTATGGATTCTTCAAAGTATAAAAGCAGAAAGCAGTACGATTTAAAAATCGTGGAACTACTGGAAAAAGAAAAAATAGACCTTGTGGTCCTTGCCGGTTATATGTTTTTATTAAGCGTAGAATTTGTGAGAAAGTTTAAAAATAAGATCTTAAATATACATCCTGCGCTTCTGCCTTCATTTAAAGGCGAACACGGTATACAGGATGCTTATAATTACGGGGTTAAAATAACAGGGATTACTGTCCATTTTGTGGACGAAGGCCTTGATAGCGGGCCGATAATACTCCAGTCACCCTGTTATATTAAAGATAACGAAAGCGTGGAGAAGCTGGAAGAGAAAATACATAAAGTAGAGCATAAGATTTATCCCAAGGCAGTAAAATATTTTTGCGAAGACAGGCTGGTAATAAAAGGAAGAAAAGTAAAGATTTTAAATAAAAAGTGATATAGAGAAGGAGTTGAAGATGAAAGTAAAGATAAAAAGGGCCCTGATCAGCGTCTCTAATAAAGAAGGGATTGTAGATTTTGCAAAAACACTGCAGGAAGCTGGAACGGAGATCATTTCAACTGGAGGGACTTTCAAGAAATTAGAGGAAGCCGGCATAAAGGTAAAGAAAGTAGAGGAGATTACCGGATTTCCCGAAATGATGAACGGCAGGGTAAAAACCCTTCATCCCTACATACATGGGGGCATACTTGCTGATAGAAGCAATAAAAATCATATGGAAGAAGTCTCAAATGCAAAAATAAAATTAATAGATATGGTAGTAGTAAACTTATATCCCTTTAAGGAGACCATATCAAAAGAAAATGTGACTCTTGAAGAGGCGATTGAGAATATAGATATTGGAGGCCCTACTATGATAAGAAGTGCTGCCAAAAACTATAAGGGGGTGGCTGTAGTAGTTGACCCGTCTGACTATAAAACAATACAGGCAGAACTTGTGGAAAGCGGCGGTTATATTGACCTGGGTACGCTGTTTAGATTGAGCGTTAAGGCTTTTCAGCATACATGTGAATATGACAGCGTAATTTTTAATTATTTAAAGAACAAAACTGAAGGGTTCGGCCAGTCGGATGTATCTGTAAGAGATTATCTGGATATAGACTGTGGTGGTACGGCAGGAGAAAATGAAAATAGCTTAAGAGACAGTATCGGTAATCTTAAAAGCAGTCTTAGCTTAAACCTTAAAAAGATCCAGGATTTAAGATACGGTGAAAATCCTCATCAGAAAGCTTCTTATTATAAATATATGGATAGTGGAGATGATAAGTTTACCGGTGCCCGACAGCTTCAGGGTAAGGAATTATCTTATAATAATATAATGGACGGCAATGCTGCATTCGGAATTGTAAAGGAATTTGCTGTCCCCTGTGTAGCAGTGATAAAGCATAATAATCCCTGCGGGGCGGCTACGGCAGGAACTATTGGTGAGGCCTACAAGAAGGCGTATCAGTGTGATCCGGTATCTGCTTTCGGGAGTGTCGTAGCCTGTAATATGAAATGGACGGCTGAGGCTGCTAAATTTATGCTGGATAAATATGTAGAAGTTCTTATAGCCCCTGATTATGATCCGGAAGCCCTTAAAATCCTGGCTGAGAAAAAAAACTTAAGGATTTTAAAAATTAATTTTGACCTGAGTACCTATATTGATTATATAAATTCAGATAAATTTAAACTGGAAAAAGTGGATATTAAAAGTGTTGACGGCGGACTTTTAGTACAGGATCTGGATGAAGGTACAGACAGCAGGGAAAATATGAAAGTAGTGACAGATAACCAGCCGGATTCAGATCAATGGAACGATATTGTTTTTGGCTGGCAAATTGCCAAGAGCGTTAAATCAAATGCTATAGTGCTGGCTGCCAGCAGCAGTACCGTGGGTATAGGAGCGGGACAGATGAGTAGGATTGACGCGGCAGAACTTGCTGTAAAGAAATCTAATGGAAGATGCAAGGGTTCGATAATGGCTTCGGATGCATTTTTTCCTTTTGAAGATGTGGCTGAACTTGCGGCTAAAAATGGGATTACGGCAATAATACAACCCGGCGGTTCAATCAGAGATAAAGAGGTCATTGAAAGCTGCAATAAAAATAAAATACCGATGATCTTTACCGGAAAAAGACATTTCAGGCATTGATTCCTTAATATTATAAAAGATTAAGCCCTCCATAAAATTTCTTCCGTGTAGGGCTTGTTATAAGATAATTTATTGTATAGTAGGGCTTATTCTCTGTGTCTCACTTACCTTTAATTCTTTATCAGAAATCTTTGTGCTTTTTTTATCTTTGCGGCCTGTTTTTGTAGGATATCTCTCCAGAGTATGCTTTATTACATCATCTATATTTTCCGCAAATTCAAGTTTAAGTCCCTTGATTATATTGTCTGGTATTTCATCAAGATCCTTTTTGTTCTTTTCGGGCAGCACGACTTTCTTAAGCCCTGCTCGCTTTGCAGCCAGGAGCTTTTCCTTTAGTCCGCCTATGGGAAGGACCCTTCCTCTCAGGGTTATTTCTCCTGTCATACCCACATTTCTTATAACAGGTATTCTAGTAAATGCTGATACCAGGGAAGAAGTTATAGCTACACCTGCAGACGGTCCGTCCTTGGGCACGGCACCTGCAGGAACATGGATATGTATATCGGATTTATTAAATACTTTTTCTGATATACCAAAATCTTTTGCTCTAGAATGTATATAACTTATAGCTGCCTTTGCCGATTCCTGCATCACATCTCCCAGTTTTCCTGTAAGTATCAGATCGCCATTTCCCTTATAATAGGTGGATTCAATAAGCAGTATATCTCCGCCTACCGGGGTATAAGCCAGGCCTGTTGCTACACCTATTTTGTTTTTATCTTCGATTTCGCTCGGCAGTATTTTTGAAATTCCAAGATAGTCTCTTACTTTGACAGCAGTTACATTCCTGGAAAATTTTCTCTTTTCAACTATTTCCCTTGCGATCTTCTTGCAGATATTTGATATCTCGCGCTCTAAGTTCCTGACACCTGCTTCTCTGGTATATTGTTCGATTATCAAGCTGATGGCATCTTTTTCAAAATTAATATTATACTTTTCAACTCCCTGTTCTTTTAACTGCTTTGGAATCAGGAACTTTTCAGCTATATGGATCTTCTCTTCTGAGCTGTAACCGGGTATTTCAATGACTTCCATCCTGTCCTTAAGTGCCGGGTGTATAGTATCCAGTATATTCGCGGTGGTTATAAACATCACATTAGAAAGATCGAACGGCACTTCAAGATAATGGTCTCTGAACGAATTATTCTGCTCGGGATCAAGTACTTCAAGTAAAGCAGATGAAGGGTCCCCTCTGTAGTCCATACCCACTTTATCTACTTCGTCAAGCATAAATACGGGGTTATTGGTCCCCACCTGGGTAAGACCCTGGATGATCCTACCCGGAAGTGCTCCTACATATGTCCTGCGGTGGCCTCTTATTTCAGCCTCATCTCTTATGCCTCCGATAGACATTCTTATAAATTTTCTTCCCAGCGACTTGGCTATAGAATGCCCCAGAGAAGTTTTACCGACTCCCGGGGGTCCTACAAAACAGAGTATGGGCCCCTTGGTTGTCTTACCCTTCAGTTTTCTGACTGCCAGGTAATCAAGAATATGGGTTTTTACCTTATCCAGATCATAATGGTCACCATCTAAAATTTTCTTTGCTTTCTTTAAATCAAGGACATCTTTGGTCTTTTCGGACCAGGGAACATCCAGCATCCATTCTACATAAGTTCTTACATAAGAATGTTCAGGAGACATACTGGGAATACTTTCCAGTCTTTCTATTTCCTTCTGTACCTTTTCCTTAGCCTCTTTGGGCAATTTTTTCTTCTGAAGTTTTTTCTCCAGTTCCTTGGTAAGAGCAATAGATTCATCAAATTCACCCAGCTCATTTTTGATAGCTTTAAGCTGCTGACGCAGATAATATTCTCTCTGAGTCTTTCCTACTTCCTTCTGGACTTTATCTCTGATCTGTGACTGAACTTCAAATTTCTTGAGTTCCTCTCCCAGATATTTTGTTAATTTCTTAAGCCTTAATCTCAGGTTGCTTTCTTCAAGGATCTTTTGTTTTTGCTTGGTACTTGAAAGCAGGTACGAGGCAAAAAGATCACTCTGGATCTCCGGCCTGGAAATATTAGTTGCTGCCACTACAAATGCTGTTGGCAGGGGGATACCCAGCTGAATGAATTTTTCAACCTGCATCCTTATAGTTGTATTTAGATTTTCGGTTTCCTCATCATCAATATAAGGAATGTCTTCAAGTACTTCAGTGACTACCTTGAAGCAAGGTTCGGTTTGAGTAAAATATTTTATTTTTACCCGGGTGATCCCTTCCACTATACACTTTATCTCATTCTCTGATACATCAGATACCTGCTTTATGGCACATGCAGTACCTATGTCATATAAATCGTCTTTATTTACCTGTTCTTTATTTTCTTCTTTTTGGGCTACCACTACTATGATCTTATGTTCTTTTGATGCAGTTTTAACAGCTTCTAAAGATTTTTTTCTTCCTACGATAAGAGGTGTAGCCAGAAAAGGGAATACAACACTGTTCTTAAGAGATAGAAGCGGAAGCTCTTTAGGTATATTTATTTTTTCTATATTTTTATCAAACTTTTTTTCTTCTGCCATTTAAAATATCAACTCCTATTTTTTTAATTTCTTTATATATTTTACACCAATAACAATTTTTTTTTATATAATGTTCCATAATTCATTTTACTTTTATTACTATAAACTATTTAATATCTACTTTGTTGTTATAATTGTAACAGAAATTTTGCAATTGTACAAAAATAATTTTCCTTATTTATTAAAATTAATTTTCACTTATAGTGAAATTAATTACTATAGTTTACACATAAATATAATAAAAGTCAACATTTTAAAATATTCTATTTAAATTTAAAGTGGTTTATATATAATCTAAATCTATGCATATTAAATAGAAGGAGTATTGGTGAAAACATATTTGGGGTGTGTACCATGTATTATAA
>Ga0315543_1000366_pt1 | contig 55998 bp, 52 predicted proteins | sample SalMarSW160210MG_2_FD_203098 | JGI IMG/M metagenome (GOLD analysis project Ga0315543, IMG submission 203098) | Salt marsh sediment microbial communities from the Plum Island Ecosystem LTER, Massachusetts, United States - Salt Marsh Sediment SW1601-210 ... | reverse complement strand
TATCTGTTTGCATTTGCTCCTGTCCGCATTCTGCGCCGGCCTCAATCAGCTTGCGTTCTACTTCCTCCAGCGAATCGACCTTTAATTTAGCCTCAATTTCGACATTCATTATAGCTGTGCCTTTATCGCGTCCAGCCGTTTTTTGGCGCCCCCATCTATATCCTCAGAATCAAAAAACTTACTCAGTTTATCGCAGGGGTATTGCCTGCAATATGCACAACTCTCAAGGCGTTTTTGCCTCGCGCATTTCCTTATCCGGCATATCTGGCAGCCGGAATACAATCTTCCGCCCTGTGCCTTGCAGCCATCGCAATCAGTAATGTCTTCCAAGCGTTTTTCCTCGCCGAGGTATTTCTTGATAGCGATGACAATCTGCTCCCGCTGTTGTCTTTGTTTCTCAGCATTTTTCTCTCTGGTCGCCAGATAAATCGGGCACGTGATACAATTTAACCCACAATAGGCAATCATTTCCTTTGCCATTTTTCCATCTGCTCCTTTTCTGGACTGATTATTGCAGCCGGTAAGGCCGACACATCCCAGCGCCAGTCCTGCCGCCGTGCCTACTCCACGCACAAGAAAGCATCTTCTACTGCATTCACTGTTTATTGCGAGGACCCCTTTCTAAACGACAATATTAACCAGCCGGGATTTGATTACGATTACCTTTTTCGGCTGTTTGCCAGCCAGCGCCGCGATTACTTTTTTGCTCGCGAGGGCTTTTTGTTTTATCTGTTCTTCGTTAGCATCGGCGGAGACAACTATTTTGTCCTTTATTTTACCATTGATCTGAATCGCAAGTTCAATTTCTTTTTCCTTGGTAAGCTCTTTATCGTATTCAGGCCAGGACTCGTAAGTTAGAGTGTCGGTATGGCCTAATCTCTCCCAAAGCTCTTCAGCAATATGGGGCGCAAACGGAGCAAGAAGCAAAATGAATTTCTCGACGACAGATTTAGGTCTGATTTGCTGTTTGCTCAGGTGATTTACGAAAATCATCATTTGGCTGATTGCGGTATTGAAACCGAAACTCTCGATATCGTCTCCAACCTTTTTTATTGTCTGATGCAGCAATCTAAGCGTCGCATCATCAGCATCGGCATCTTTGACTGCTTCAACAAGCTCTCCCGTATCCTCATCAACGACCATTCGCCAGGTTCTCTGCAGGAATCGATACACACCTTCAACACCCTGCATATTCCACGGCTTGATTGCCTCCAACGGCCCCATAAACATTTCATAAAGCCGCATCGAATCGGCACCATAATCGGCAACGACCTTATCCGGGTTAATTACGTTGCCGCGGGACTTGCTCATCTTCTGGCCGTCTTCGCCTAAAATCATTCCCTGATTGACGAGCTTCTTAAATGGCTCTTTGGTGCTGACGAAACCCAAGTCGTAAAGCAGCTTGTGCCAGAACCGCGCATACAAAAGATGCAGCACCGCATGCTCGGCACCTCCGATATACAAATCAACCCCTCCCTCACCCATCCAGTATTTTTCCTTCTTCGGGTCCCAACCCTGCCGAGTGTTTTGCGGGTCAAGGTATCGCAGATAATACCAGCAGCTTCCTGCCCATTGAGGCATTGTGTTGGTTTCACGTCTTGCCTTCGAACCATCAGGCAACACGACATTGACCCAATCAGCAATATTGGCCAGCGGCGACTCACCTGTGCCGCAGGGTTTGTAGTTTTTAACCTCCGGCAATTCTAAAGGCAAGTCCTGCTCCGAAAGCCCGACAACACCGCCGTCGTTAGTATGTAGAATCGGGAACGGCTCGCCCCAGTAACGCTGTCTGCTGAAAAGCCAGTCTCGCAGCTTATAATTGACCGCTTTTCCGCCGAGACCTTTCTCTGCAAGATCCTTTGTGATTTCCTCTTTCATTATTGCTGTAGGCATTTTGTTGTATTTTCCAGAATGTATAGCAACACCGTCTCCTGTATATGGTAACTCTCCTTGCATTACAGCATCGTAATATCCATCATAAAGACCCTGTTCACTAAAACTTTCTACGTCAATACCCGGATAAGTACCAACCGTAAGTCCTGGTCTAACTTCTTCAGAATCTTCTCTTATACCTAAGAGAATGCTCTTATCACGAGGCGGTTCAACAACAACTTTGATTTCGAGATTGTATTTTTTAGCAAACTCAAAATCCCTTTCATCGTGGGCCGGCACCGACATTATCGCACCGGTGCCGTAGCTGAGCAAAACGTAATCGCTTATCCAGATTGGAATCTTTTCGCCGTTGACGGGATTGATTGCGTAAGCGCCTGTTGGTTCACCAGTTTTTTCTTTAGCTAAATCAGTTCTGTCTAAATCGCTCTTGCGTGCAGCTTCCTGGCGATATTTTTGAACAGTTTCTTTCCTGTCATTGCTTGTAAGTTTATCTACAAGCGGGTGCTCGGGGGCCATTACCATATAAGTTGCGCCGAACAAGGTATCCGGCCGGGTGGTAAAGACGCGAATGGTTTCATTAAAACCATCGACTTTGAAATCAACATCAGCACCGGTACTTTTGCCTATCCAATCGATTTGCAATTTCTTTATCGAGTCCGGCCAGTCCACTTCTTTCAAATCGTCAAGCAGGCGCTCAGCGAATTTGGTTATTCGCAGCATCCACTGGCGCATCGGCTTTCTGGTTACCGGATGTCCTCCTCTTTCACTGACCCCGCCGATTACCTCCTCATTTGCCAGAACCGTTCCCAGAGCCGGACACCAATTAACCGCCACCTCATCCTCATAAGCTAAACGATGCTCATCTATGTACTGTCGTTTTTGCTCTTCACTCAATCTCTTCGGAATGTGCAGTTCTTCAATCGGTTTGGCTTTTTGCTCGGCCTCGTCGAAGTAATTATTGAAAAATTTCAAAAATATCCACTGCGTCCACTTGTAATAATTCGGGTCGGTAGTATTAACTTCCCTGTCCCAGTCATAACTAAAGCCCAGCGATTTGATTTGTCGGCGTATAACAGCTATATTATTTTCTGTCGTCATCTTAGGAGCGGTGCTGGTCTCGACGGCATACTGCTCAGCCGGCAAACCGAATGCATCCCAGCCCATAGGGTGCAAAACGTTAAACCCTTTCATCCGCTTATACCGGGCGACAATATCGCTTGCCGTATAACCTTCCGGATGGCCAACGTGCAAGCCCTGAGCACTGGGGTAGGGAAACATATCGAGAACGTAATACTTGCGCCTGGAGCTGTCGCAGTCCTTCGCTCTGAACGTTTTGCGTTCCTCCCAGAACCGCTGCCATTTCTTTTCAATTTCGTTGAATTTATATAGGCCTTTTTTTGAGCACATTTATCTTTATCATTTTCCTTACCAGCGTAAAAAAACAGTCGGGGTGACTGGATTCTCCACAGGACGCCCTACGGCGGAACCAGCGACCTTCCCTAAGGGACGCTCTGGCCAAACTGAGCTGAGGTATTTCAATGGCTTGTTTAAGTTAACTTCAATAAATTTACACTCCGACTCAACCTGCTCAAATTGTCCACTGCCAAGCGGGCAAAGTCGGGGTGACTGGATTCGAACCAGCGACCTCTGCGTCCCGAACGCAGCGCTCTAGCCAAACTGAGCTACACCCCGCTATTGATGTTTGAATAAACAATGGAACAGATGTAGTGTCACTCCTGCGCAAGCAGGAGTCCAGAAAACGCTGATAAAACGGCTGGATTCCCGCTTTCGCGGGAATGACATCTTTGCTTTGTTTGTACAGTAGCGTTCCATTTAATACTCAAAAGTCAATAAACATCAAAACAAGAAATATAGCACATAATTCCACGAATTGCAAGTTACAATAAGTTAACGGGGTCTATATCTATAGCCACCTTAACTGCCGGCCGGAGACGCCATAAGCTGGCTCGCAGACTCGCAAATAATCGCTGCATAGTTTCTGCCTCCGGTGCCTGGATAATTATCTGCATTCTGTGGAACTGCTGAATTCGATTTATCACCGCAGGCATCGGCCCTCTGACAGTTATCTTCAGGTTGTCCCGTTTTATAATATCATCGATTTTCTCGCGCATCGCATTACAGGCGGCCTGGAGCTTATCAAAATTTCTGTCCCGCATAATCAAGCCGGCCAGTCGCCAAAACGGCGGTAAATTACAGGCTCTGCGATGTTTTAATTCCTCTTTGATGAAGCCGTCAAAATCATTTTTGAGCGCAAACTGTATGGCCGGCTGGTCCGGCAAAAATGTTTGAACGAACACTATACCCTTTTTCACGGAGCGTCCCGCCCGGCCAGCCACGTGAGAAATCAATTGGAAAGTCCGCTCGTTTGCCCTGAAATCCGGCAGATAAAGGCAGGTATCGGCACTGATAATGCCGACCAGCGTTACGTTCGGAAAGTGCAGACCTTTGGCCAGCATTTGCGTCCCGGCCAATATATCTATTCTGCCTTGGCTAAAATCTTTTAGAACCCGGTAATAGTCCCGCCCAGCCATAGAATCACTGTCAACACGCGAGATGCGGGCCTGTGGAAATTTTTTGGCAAGCTCGGTTTCGAGCCGTTGCGAGCCAAACCCAATCATCGCAAAGCCGCCGCCGCATAAAGGACATTTTTCCGGCACAAGAGTCTGCGCCCCACAATAATGACAAACCGCGAAACCGTAATCCATATGTTTACCTGTAACCGTTCGCATTCGGCTGCTGTCGCGCGGCGGTGACTTATGAAATGTTAACGTTACATCGCAATTCCGGCAGTGCAGCGTATATCTGCACGATGGGCAGAATACAAAATTACTGTACCCGCGCCTGTTCAAAAGTAAAATCGCCTGTTCACCTTTAGCCAGTGCGTTCTCCAGATGTTCAGCCAGCGGCTCAGAAATCAAACTTATACCTTCCTTTGTGTAAAATCCATCTCGCAAATCGACAAGTTTCATTTCAGGAAAGGCCAGGTCCATCACCCTTTTCGGCAAACGCACCACACTAAAATGTTTTTTACCCCGACTGTTAAACAGCGTCTCCAGCGATGGCGTAGCGCTGCCTAAAATACAATGTGCATTTGACAACTGAGCTCGTTTTATCGCCACGTCCCGCGCATTATACCGGGGCGCCGTATCCTGTTTAAAGCTGGGCTCATGCTCTTCATCAACAACAACAAGACCGAGATTTGATAATGGTGCGAAAACTGCTGAACGGGCGCCGATAACCACATCAGCTTCGCCGCTTCTTATTTTCTGCCACTGCACGTTGCGCTGAGCAGCGGTTAAGCCCGAATGCATCACAGCTATTTTTTTAAACCTTGCGCTGAACCGCTGAACAGTTTGAGCGGTAAGGGCAATTTCCGGAAGCAGAACAATAGCGCTTTTGCCCTTTTGTAAACAAAGCTCAATTGCCCTTATATAAAGCTCGGTCTTGCCGCTGTCGGTAACGCCGTGTAAAAGCGTAACGCCGAACAGGCCTGAATCTATCCCGGCGTTGAAATGAGCCAGAGCCTTCTGCTGGTCTTCGTTTAATACAACTCTGTCAGTCTCTATCGACATCCCTGCCGGAATAGCCGGCAAGGACTTTAATATCGTCTTTTGTATTATTCTAACGACCTGTTTTTCAGCTAACCTCTTTACAGGTGCGTTTGTACACCCAATCTCTGCCAGTAAACCCTGCAGCTCTAAAGCCGACTCCGAGTCAAAAGCCTTGTTCTGCTGAAGGTACTTAACAATCTGTTTTTGCTTTTTGCCTCTTAATTTGGGTTCCCGCTTTGCGGGGTCCCTCTCGATGGCCTCTTCAACACCTTGAGCAAGATAAACTTCTCTTTGAGTTTTGACCCCAGCCCCTTTTTTCACCGCTCCCGGCACCATTGCAGCAAGAACCTGCCCTAATGGACAGACATAGTAACCGCTAATCCACCGTGCCAGCTCCATCAGTTTGGCATCTAACAATGGCCCTTTATCGATTACATTGGAAACTATTTTCAGCTTACGGCCTTTACCGCCTGCCGCAAAAGACTTTTCAAAAGGTACGTCCGCTTCTATACAAAACCCCGCCTCAAGTTTATTGGCCCTGCCAAAAGGTGCCTCTACTCTCTGCCCTGCTTCAATCGGCCAAAGTTTATCCGGCACAAGGTAGTCAAACTCCGTATCCGCCGCTGACTCAAACGCCACACGAATAATATGACTGCAGCTCACTCCTATGTCATTCCCGCGCAAGCGGGAATCCACTTCCCCCGTCTCAAACAAACTGTCAGTTTTATATCTTTTCATAAACACCTGCGATTGTCCCAGTTTGAAATAGCTATGTCAACACCGCCCTTTCTCTTGAGTTTTACCGACTCCAGGCGTATAATACATAGTTCTGGAAACTGCCTGAATTACCTTAGTAAATAGTTAACAGATGGCAAAATTTAAAATCAATAGCAGTTTTAAGCCTGCGGGTGACCAGCCGAAAGCAATAGAGCGGCTTGCAGAAGGCCTGCGCACAGGTAAGAGGTTCCAGACATTGATGGGCGTTACTGGCAGCGGTAAAACATTCACAATGGCTGAGACATTAGCTCGATTTGACCTGCCGGCCCTGGTCATATCACACAACAAGACATTAGCCGCCCAGCTCTACGAGGAATTCAGGGAGCTTTTTCCGGAAAATGCCGTCGAATATTTTGTCAGCTATTACGATTACTACCAGCCGGAGGCCTACATCCCACAGCGCGATATCTACATAGAAAAGGACGCCTCGAAAAATGCCGACCTCGACCGGCTCCGCCTTTCCACCACCACCAGCTTGTCAACAAGAAACGATTGTATAATCGTCGCATCCGTCTCCTGCATTTTCGGTCTCGGCTCGCCGGAAGACTATAAAGCTTCAGTAGTGGCTGTTCGCATAGGCGACTGCATCAATAGAAATGACCTACTCGGCAGATTTGCAGACCTGCAGTACACCAGAAATGATATCGACTTTGCAAGGGGGACGTTTCGGGTTCGCGGCGACGTGGTCGAACTGTATCCTTCTTACGAAACCTTTGCGGTTCGCTTCGAATTTTTCGGCGATTGCATTGAAAAAATCAGCTATATAAATCCCATATCCGCCGAAACCCTTGCCGTTGAAGAACAGGTTTTTATCTATCCGGCTGAGCACTATATTATGCCCGCCGACAGAATCGGTTCCGCTATAGATAGCATAAAGGCCGAGCTAAAAGAACGACTACAACAATTCCGCCAGGATGGCAAACTCCTCGAAGCCCAGCGACTGCAGGCCCGAACGATGTATGACATTGAAATGATGCAGGAGGTCGGCTACTGCAGCGGAATTGAAAATTACGCCAGACACCTGGCAGGCCTGTCGCCCGGAGCTAGGCCTTATACCCTGATTGACTACTTCCCGAAAGACTTTTTATTATTCATAGATGAATCGCACGTTACCATACCACAACTGCGGGCGATGTGGGCCGGCGACAGAAGCAGAAAAGAGGTCTTAATTGAACATGGATTCAGACTGCCCAGCGCATTAGATAACAGGCCCTTGCGATTCGAAGAGTTTCAGGAAAACTGGGCCAGGGTTATCTTTGTCTCCGCTACGCCGGGCGAGTTCGAACTGGAAAAATGTAACAACGAGGTTGTCGAGCAAATCATAAGACCCACCGGATTGGTGGACCCGCAAATTTCGGTTCATCCGGCCGGCAATCAAATTTCGCATCTGCTCGGTGAAATCGAAAAACGAGTCAAAGCCAAAGAGCGAATGCTCGTTACAACGTTGACAAAAAGAATGGCTGAAGACCTGGCCGGTTTCATTACAAAAAAAGGTTTTCGATGCCGTTATCTGCACAGTGAAATCGACACGCTCGAAAGAATCGAGATACTGCGCGACCTGCGTAACGGCGAATTCGACGTGCTGGTAGGAATAAATCTGCTGCGGGAAGGTCTGGATTTGCCGGAAGTGTCAGCCGTTGCAATTCTTGATGCAGACAAAGAAGGATTTCTGCGCAGTCATATTTCACTGATACAAACAATCGGCAGAACCGCACGAAATATCAACGCCACGGTCTTTTTATATGCCGATACGGTTACCAAATCGATGCAAAAAGCTATTGACGAAACCGAAAGACGGCGTAAAATTCAACTAAAATTCAACAAAGAGCATAACATTACGCCGGAAACGATAAGAAAGGAAATTCGCAAGAGTCTAACTGAGCAGATAAAGGCGAGGAAGACCGCCCGCGAGGCGGTCCGGTTCGGAGACAGTGAATACGACAAGGTTGAGCTGGCCGGACAGATTGAGAAAGAAATGCTTGAAGCGGCCCAGACCCTGGATTTCGAGCGAGCAGCTTTTCTGCGAGACCAATTGCGCGAATTAAAAGAGCTGCCGGAATTCGCCATCATCGATTCAAGGAAAAAGAAAAGGAGCTATTTGGCCACAAAAAAGCACAGCAAACAAAGGAAAAAACTCAAATGAAAAAACTGAACATTGCAAAAGCGCAACCGATAATCAAAATGGCAATCGAAGAAGACCTGGGCGCCGGTGATATGACCAGCGAGCTTCTCTTTAAAAAAGACACCATCGACAGGGCAAATATCATATCGCGTGAGGAGATAATAGTTTGTGGAATGGAGGTTGCCAGAGAGATTCTCAGACACTACGACCCGAGACTGAAGTTAAGGGTTTATGTGGATGACGGCCAGTCTGCTCATGTTGGTTGCAGGCTTGCTACTATCGAAGGACCTTTACGTTCAATGCTCAGCGCCGAGCGAGTTATGCTCAATTTCCTGCAGCGGCTCAGCGGAATAGCTACGACAACCGGCAAATACGTGCGGGCTGTTCAGGGCACAAAAGCAAGAATTTACGACACTCGAAAAACAATGCCCGGCTGGCGAATCCTCGAAAAGTATGCTGTCCGCTGCGGCGGTGGGCATAATCACCGACTGGGGCTTTATGACGGAATCCTGATTAAGGACAACCACTTGGCACAGCTCGGCAGAAACTTTCAGCCAAAACTTAGAGAAATCGTTCGTAAGGCCAGAAAGGTAAAAGACGTCAAATTCGTTGCCGTGGAAGTTGACCACGTCGATGACCAGCTCAATTATGTGCTAAAGATTCCGGGTGTCGATATCGTGCTGCTTGATAATATGGGCCAGTGGCAGTTAAAACACGCAGTCGAAATGCGAAATGAAATGTGCGGAAAAAGCAAAAAACCGCTGCTTGAGGCCTCAGGCAACATTACACTAACCAGTGTTTCGGCTATCGCCCAGTGTGGTGTCGACAGAATCGCCGTTGGTGCAATCACTCACTCAGCAGCAGCGGCCGATATTGCCCTCGACAGGTAACCTATGGTTTACCCAAAAAACGAACATCTCGACGCCGACAAAATAAAAGTAAATACTAAACGTATCGGCAGGAAAATCCTTGTCTATAATCACACATCGAGCACAAATGACATCGCCGCCGAATACGCAAAGAACAAAGAAAACGATGGTCTGGCAATCTTCGCCGAAGAGCAAACCGCCGGCCGGGGCAGAGCCGGCGCCAAATGGCACAGCGGCCGAGGTGATAGTATTCTTTGTTCGATTTTTTTAACTGTTTGCAAGTGTAGTCCTGAACTGCTCTCGCTCGCCTGCCCCGTAGCGGTCGCCGAGGCCATTGGCAAAATCGCTGACAGCCAGGCAAAAATCAAATGGCCAAACGATATAATACTAAACGGCAAAAAGGTGGCGGGTATTATGGTCGAGTCAAAAACAGTTAATGGCCGCGATGCTTACATCGTCGGTATAGGAATAAACTGTCACCAGAAGAGAACCTCTTTCCCTCGCGAACTGCAAACAACCGCAACAAGCATCGATATCGAGAGCCATTCGATATGCGACCGCATTTCGCTGGCAAAAAGATTACTTTCCTCATTAGACCACTGGCTCAAAATTGCAGAAAAAAACGGCAAAAGAGTAATCGACCATTGGCGCCGGTTGAGCACCCTCCTGAATCAAAGAGTAACGCTCATCTTCAATGGCAAAAAATTCACCGGCAATTGTATTGGAATAGACCCCGAAAAGGGCCTTATCCTCCAGCTCGAGACCGGCGGAATAAGAATGTTTGATGCCGCACACACAACCATTGTCAAATAGTATCTATTCCCTGTTTTTGTCCTGTTTGCGGTGGTGTGATATTGGGAGAGGAGTTATCGTCGCCACTCGGGCTTGCGGACCATCAACGGCGGCATTTGTTGAGGTTTGGTCCTGCTATTGGGCTTGTTAGTACAGCTTCTATTACTCGGATACCAATGGATGTTGAACAGCTTGACGTTCAAAGGTAACTTGTTTTCTTCTAATTTTCTGAACATCGCCGACTCTTTTTCGGACGCAATATGGAGAGAGCTTTACTCATCACCCTCCTATCGGCTAATTTGTGCAGCGACTTTCGGGAAATGCGCGGCGTAATTGACGACAAAGGTTATCATTTTTGCGATGTATCACAAAAGGGGGCTATAATGTAATCCAGTCAAAGGTTTACCGGTATTTGTCGCTGGGCTAAGTACTCTTTCATCTGCCTTATAGAGAATGTTCCAAAATGTGCGATTGAGGCGACGAGGATGGCGTCGGCACCAGCTTCGACAATTGCCTGGTATAGATGCTCAAGTGTTCCAGCACCGCCGGAGGCGATTACCGGTAAAGCAACGGCATCGGCAATCGCTTTGGTCATTGGGATATCATATCCGGCCTGTGTGCCGTCAGCATCCATACTTGTCGGCAGGATAGCACCGGCGCCTAAATCCTCAACTTTTTTTGCCCACTGAACGGCGTCTATTCCTGCACCTTCAGTGCCGCCCTTTACCATAACTTCGAAGCCGGAGGGCAATGCGGAATTGCTGTTTGTATCTATGGCAATGGTGATTTTGTCGCTGCCGAACTCTTTGGTGGCTTCTTCGACAAAATCCGGATTGCGGACAGCAGCAGTATTGATTGATACTTTTGAAACGCCTAAATCCAGGAGCTCTTCGATGGCCTTACAATTTTTGATGCCTCCGCCGACGGTTAACGGGACAGAAGCTCTCTCGACGGTTCTCTTTACGGCATCGAGAAGCGTTTTTCTGTTTTCGATAGTTGCTGTGATATCGAGGAAGACGAGTTCGTCTGCGCCTGCGGCACTGTAAGCGGCGGCATTTTCGGCGGGGTCGCCGACATCTTTCAGTTTAATGAAATTTATGCCTTTGACCAATCGGCCGTCTTTTACATCCAAGCAGGGTATAATTCTTCTGTAATCCATATTTTTTCCTGAATCAGCGGGTATTTGTCAAAATTTTGATTTTACATTCGGCGAGAGAGTATATCAAAATACTCTTTTTCGGTCGAGAAAATAAGCTGTGCGAGGTTGTGTTCTACCAGTTTGTCTTTTCAATGCTCCGCCAATCGGCTGGGTGAAGGTCGAGTTTGAGTAATTCAACCCGGTTGATAAGCCATCGGTTGTCGGGCTGCTTTTGCAGGTCTGCCTGCACCTCTGTCAGTATTTGTTGTTTGAAGCTTTGATAGACATAGCTTTGCCTGTCAAATAATATTCTCACCGTAAAAATTGCGGTTGCCTTTGGCGGCTGGAGGTCTATCGAGACGATTCTTTTTATGTTTTTTTCGACAAGGGGTTCTGAGAGTCTTGTTCTGCAGTGTGACATCAAAGCACTTTTTGTGCGGTGGTATGAATCGCTGTAGTTATCAGCGGTAATCAGCTCGATTGAGTCAGGGTCTTCATTTTCTACGGCTGATACACCTGTATCAATCACAGCATTGATTTTCTCCAAATCGGTTTCGACGAGGAAATCGAGTCCGAAAGCTGCAAGAACTAAAACGGCAGGGGGGAACCAGAACCACCAGCGGCATTTTTCGGGGGAGATGCTTCGGAATACAAGCAAGGCGAACAGGGTGACAATTGCTATGGTTATTAAGCCCCACGGATGTTCGAAACAATTGAACATTTAATCAGCCCCTTCCTCAAATGAAGCCATTTCATAACCTTCTCATACCGACCGATTCGATTTGTCATACCTGCGAAAGCAGGTATCCAGATGCTTTTGAACGGTCTGGATTCCCGCTTGCGCGGGAATGACAGCGATGAAATGGCTTGTAGTTACCAATTACCATTTACCAACCACCAATAACATTTACCATTTCATCTGTTTTAATTTGGCAGTTTTTTCGTAATTTGTCATACCGGGGGCCAGTGCGGTTATGGTTGTAAAGCCGTCTGCCAGTGAGGTTGTGTCTGTAGGGTCCTGCTCATCGCGATGCAGGCCGCCAGCTAATTGAAAAACGGTTTGTCCCTGTTCGTTTTTTTTGGTGTCATAATGCTCGTGAAACCCGCCGGTTGATTGAGGGACAACTCTTATTCCTTTTGGCCGGCCCTTTGATAATTGTGGTATATTGATGTTTACAACATAGCCGCTGTCGATTGGCATAAGCTTTTTCAGGATTTTCACACAATATTCGGCTGCCTTTTCAAAATCCATTTTCTCCTCTGCGGCGAGGCTCATCGCAACTGCGGGGACTTTCAGGAATGCTCCTTCCATTGCAGCGGCGACGGTGCCGGAGTAGTAGATGTTTATTCCTGCATTTGCGCCATTGTTTATGCCGGCGACGAGCAGGTCTATCGGCCCTTTGCAAAGCTGCATACAGGCCAGTTTCACGCAATCTGCGGGCGAGCCCTGGACACTAAAACCGGTGAACTGGCCGTTAATGTCAACCTTGTTACAGACAAGAGGCTCGTTGAAAGTGACGCTGTGGCTGGCACCGGAGCGGCTGTCAGCCGGTGCAACAACGGTAACATCACCGATTTTCACCAGCTCTTTGTAAATAGCCGCTAGGCCCGGTGCGAAAATACCATCGTCATTTGTTAGTAATATATTCATAAATACATAGTAAGGTAAAAAGTTAAAAATTAAAAGTGAAAAGTGGGGTCTGACCTGCTCAATTGCCTCTTGCAAATTATTGAGCGGTGCTTATACTTATCGCTTATGGCGAAAAAGAAGGCGGCAAAATCCAAAAAAGCATCCGCAAAAGCGACTCCGGCAGGAAAACCATCCTCTCTAATCGATACACGGGTCATTTATTGCGGCGATAACCTCGACCAGTTGAAAAAATTCCCCGATGGATGCGTTGACCTTATCTATATCGACCCGCCTTTTAACTCTAATCGCAATTATGAGGTCTTCTGGGGCGAGACAAAGGAAAAACGCTCATTCGAAGACCGCCACGCCTCGACACAGGCCTATATCGACTTTATGTATAAAACAAATACTTCTAACGAATTTTGGGGAAACAATTTATGAGCTATTCATTTATAGATTTGGCCTATGATGTGCTGAAACAATCATCAAAGCCATTAACATATCAAGAGATATGGCGGTATTGTGAAAAAAAAGGATTTGAAAGGAAACAAGATGGCAAGGAAAGAAGTTGTAACTAAGGTTATCGATGGCGACACATTCAAGACAGGTAGTAGAACTCGACCGGTAAGGCTTGCAAATGTTGATACCCCTGAAAAAGGTCAACCGGGTTCTGCTATCGCACGGAAAGCACTTGAAAAAAAGATTCTCGGGAAAGTAGTGCGCATTGATACGGTTGCCCGGGATACTTACAACCGTGCCGTCGCCAACGTGAAGGTCGGTGGTAAGTCCGTGAATAAAGCAATGAAACGATACGAGAAATAATTTTGACTCAAAACAAAAACCGGTAATTCACAGAAAAAAATACCAGCGATTCAGGTTTGCGGGATTACATCGTGATATTGTTATCTTACATTGAGGCATTGTTGCTTAACATCGTAGCATTGTAAGTGCCATAAGGCATCCTGTGGAGTTACATCGTGGCATTGTCGCTTTACAACGTGGCATTGCTGGCTTACAATGAGCCGTTGTAAATGGTCAAAAAGGCGTATAAGTCGTTTATTTTAGGACGGTTAGGTAAAATAGCTAAAAAAAGAATTGCAAATGGGAAATGAAACTATAGAAGACATACCAGCAGATTGGTGGAAAAGCGAAATAAATGCTCGAAAACTTAACCTATGGTTTAAAAAACATATTATTGCGCTTCATATTGGCTATTTACTTAGAGATAAACCTTATAATTTCTATGCTTCAGGATTCCTGTTTTCATACCAAGAATATTTCCTGTGGATTACTGCGGGACATGTGATTAAGGATATTGAAGAACTTTTTCAAAACAATGGGTATGATGTTAAGCATATCGCGTGGATTGATAATAATGAGATTAATATTCCAAGCAAACATAATACTATTCCTTTTGACTACTCGCAAACTAAAAAATTTTACATTGATGACGATACAATGGATTTAGGGGTAGTTAGATTGAAAGGATTGCACTTGCAAACAATTCTAAGAAACTCTTCAAATCGATGGTTTACTAAAGAAAGCTGGAGAAACAACAACTTATCAAATCCCGAAGGTTTATTCTTAGTGGGTTACCCAGATGAGACCAAAGTTTGTAGGAATATTGAAGAAAGTGATGGGAATTATTCTGTAAGCAAAATTAGCTGCATTAGCATTCCTGTCGAAAGAATTGCAAGAAAAGAATCCGATGAAAATAAATTCTGGAATTTTCCTGACTGCTTTTATGGTAAAGTCTTACCGATTACTAAAGATGGTTGCACTATATTAAATGATATTAGGGGAATGAGCGGAGGTCCTATATTAGGAGTTGAAACAAAAGCCGATGGTAAAATTAATTATAGACTCATTGGTATACAAAGCAGTTGGCTTCCAGAAAGTAAGATTTTGCGAGCAACGCCAATAGAAAGTGTTATTAAACTGATAGACGAAGCAATGATGATAATTAAAAAATCCCCCACAACGGAACGGAGAGAAAAAGGATTGTAACTTATTTATTTTAAGGAGATTATACAAAATGGTGAGATTTCCAATGCCGCAATGGCTTGGCCATCCCTGTTCGGGAGGCATCCCCGAGTGGAGAACAGAAGTTATCTGTCATCTCCTTGCCTCGTTAGTATCCTCTTAATCCCCATTCATTCCAAAAAAACCAAGCCAAAGAACAAAAAATGCTCCACTTTTTTCTCGACAAATCTTGACATGGAATTTTTAACTTTTACTTTTCTCTCTGTGTGCTCTGTGGCTAATCCCGATGAATCGGGACTGTGGCTTCGTAAAACCGGCGACCTTGTTTATATCGATAATCTAAGAAAACAAAAATTCTCTGTGCCGCTCTGTGGCAAAAATATAATTGGTGCTATTGTTGCTGTTGAAAAACTTGTCCGCCTCAGACGGATTTATCCGCCGCAGGCGGAACTTTCGCGTAGCGTCTCGGTGTGCTCTGTGGCAAGAAAAAATCAGTGTAAATCTGTGTCAATCCGTGTCTAAAAACTCGTGTTAATCCGTGTCCATTCGTGGTTAATTTTCCTTTCGCGCAGCAGCTTGCCCCGTGAGATGCCACAGCTATCTCATCGGGGTCTCGGCGGCAAAAATTGTGCTTATTCGTGTTGATTCGTGGCCAATTAAAAATTAGTAAAATCATTGTAATCAGCGATTAAATTTTCCTTTACTTTTGTTTGAAATTTGGTATAATACCCCCCAGTTTATCAGTAGATAAACGCATATCGCCCAGTAGGGCAAGGTCGTGGGGCCGGCAGGCCCGGGTCAGAAACGACTTAGGAATGAATAATCTTGTAATGGAGTTTCGCAGTTTGTAAGGCATTCGGAAACCTCATCGAAGATTCTCTATCAACTACGAACTATGAACAATGAACAAACTAAATTATGCAAAACGAACCCAATTTTCAAAACGCCCAAATGAACATAAGTTATTATTATACAATGAACTATGAACAAAACACTATGAACGATGTCATTCAAAACAAACCCAAACAAAGCCAATCTATGGTGAGCAAGGTTGAAGGACGAGTTTCAAAATGTACAATAGGTCATTTATGGAAAAATACTCGCCGAATAAAAAGTGTCTTGTGATGAGCAGGGATGAGGTTCGGGCGTTTGACGCCTGGGCGATAAATGAGCTTGGAATACCCGGGGTGGTTTTGATGGAAAACGCCGGCCGCAGTTGTGCTGAGTTGATTAAGGAGAAACTGGACGGTGTTGCCAATCCGAAGGTCTGTGTATTCTGCGGAACGGGCAACAACGGCGGCGACGGTTACGTAATTGCGAGGCATCTTTTGAACAGCGGCTTTGAAGTTGTAGTGGTCATATGCGGCGACCGCAATAAAGTTAAGGGCGATGCAAAGATAAATCTGGATATTTTAGAGGGGCTGGGCCAGTCAATTGAACAATTGAAGCTCGATAAGGGCGACATCCGGGGCAGGGTTAAAACTTTCGCAGCGGGCGCTTGTTTGCTCGTTGACGGTCTTTTCGGGACGGGATTAAGCGGGCGGCTGAACGATGAGTATAAGCAGTTGCTCGAAAGTATAAATTCGCAGAGTTGTCCTATTCTGGCGGTTGATATTCCGTCCGGCCTGGATTGTGATAGTGGTGAGCCGCTTGGTGCAGTTATCAGGGCGAGCTATACCGTAACTTTCGCTGCGGTCAAAAGGGGGTTTAGCGTTTCAAAGACTGCAAGTGCATACACGGGCGAGGTTTTTGTCGCCTCGATTGGCGTGAAAGCAGCTAATTGATACGTCAAATTAAAATGCACCGGGTCTGATTGACTGTGCTTTGTAGCCTATAAAGTAGAGGAATCTTTCGGCGTTAAATACAGGGACCGAAAGGGCTTCTGCGCGCGTTTGTACTTCTTTGTAAGAGGTAAGTTTTCGCAGGGAGGCTTCGTATTTTTCCATCGCCATTGGGTCAACTTCTATTTGTTCAAAAGTCGGCTTTTTGAGAACTCTGGGCATTGTTCCGAGGATGAGGAAGTCGGTATCGATGGAAATGTCATCGGCCACTCTGCCGCCCCATTTTTCGATAAGTGCTTTTATTTTCTCGGCAGCTTCATAGTCGATATCTCCATCGCCATCAAGGTCGAATTCACCCGCTACCACAAACACGTTGGTTCTATCACTATCCCAAATTAAATTTGCAGCGATATCATTCAGGATGATGGGGTTTTTTACGTTGGAACGTGTAATGCGTGCGGCTGAGATGTTTTTCCCGACATTAAATACTTCGATTTCAGCTTTTCCCTTGCCGTCTTTGGGGATAGGCATGTTTTTTTCGTAGACCGAAAAAGTTAAACCCCGATAGACACGGTCGTCACTTCCGATGTTGAGATGAACTATTTTTGTTGAGTCATCAATTAATATTATTTTCCCATCGGGCTTATATGCCGCTACTTCACTGTCAGGTGGGGGCACAAGCGCGTGAAGCCTTTCCTGGGCGCGTTTTATTCTCTCTTCGGAAATTGCCAATTCTGCTTCTGTTTTCAGCAGCTGCTGGTTTAGTCTTTTTCGTTCGTCTCTTTCCTCATCGAGCTGTGCCATAAGAGTCTTAACCTGCTGCTCCGAGGTTTGTTGCATCATTGTTTTAAGGTCATCGTAGTCCTGCTTGATTTCGTTAACCTGTTGCTGATATTTTTCTTTTTCAGCTAAGAGTGCTTGTTCTTTTTGAAAACCTGCTGCCATTGCATCGTCAAATCGGCTTTTCAGCTGTTCAAGCTGTTCTTCGAGAGCAAGTACCGTATTCGTAGTATTGTCCAGCTTTGTTTTCAGTTTTTCTATTATCCGTACGAGTCCGATGGTGTTGGGGTCGTCGATTTCAATGTAAGGTTGTTGCTGGGTCAGGAGTTGCGGTGTTTGGCGGTAACTTTCCAAAACCTCCGGCGGAGTGGGGACAAATAACAGGCCTGTAACCTGCTTTTCATCGTTGTAAGCGACTTTTATATCAAGGCAGCCTTTCTCAAATTCGCAGGTGATGAACACAATATCATAGTCCGCTTCTTTTTCCGTTCGGAGACCAATTTGTTTTTTGAAGGGTCCCATTTGGTCGATAGTTGATTCCCATATTTCTTCAAGTTTCTCGGGAGGCAATTCATTTTTCATCGTTTCATCGAAGCTCTCTGAGACCGCTGAAAACTGCTGGTTGGCCAGTAATTCGACGAATTCGTTGTTTGGAACTTCTGGTGCGGTGTTTTCGGTGTCAGGGTACTGTTGGGTTAATAATTCCAATATGTCTTTGACCTCTCTATTTACGTTGTCGATTTTGACTTCAGCCGAGGTCTCTTCCGGCAGGCCTCCGATGATTAGAGAGACCGTTTCGTCAAGATAATCGACCATTGTGCCAAGTCTGCTCTTTCGGGGCTGTTTTGCCCCCACTATCGCTCCTATTCTTCGCACTTCCGCACTGCTGGCCAGTTCGTCCATCTGGCTTTGTAAAGCAACCGCCTTTGTCCTGTGTTTTTCGGATTGGAGATAGTAGATAACTGCGATGACGGTCGAGATAAGAAAAAGACCGACAAATGTTATCACAGTATAAAGCATAGTGCTGCTTTGCTGTCTTTTGCCCGTTGGCATAGCAAAAACTCCTTAGAAATACTGAAAAAACGCGTATTAAGGCTTTATAAACAGTGTATTATCGTCTGAAAAGGGGGCTAAGTCAACAAAAAAACTCTCAGGAGGTCTGATAATATATTATCGTCCTGATTTTGGTGCCGGAAAAACTAATATCTCAAAGTTTCTCCAAGAGGGATGGTAATTGGCTGATTTTATGTATTACGTGTTGAGCAGCGGCATCGGGGGCCTCGGAGGTTGATGTGTGTATGCGAGCAGGACGGGTTATCTGGATGGTCAAAAAACCTAATTTATTCGGTGCGATAAAGTCCTTCATTTGGTTGTCAGCGACGTAGGCTATAGCCTGTGGTTTTACATTCAGCGTCCGCATAAGTTTTTCGAAGCCGACCGGTGAGGGCTTCCAGTATTGTCTGCCAAGCTGTTCGGTGTAGATTATGAGCTTAAAATATTTTTCGATTTTGAGGGCCTGAACTTTTAATTGCTGGGCAGGCAGGAAACCATCCGTCAGCAGGGCCAGCGTATATTTCCCACTTAGCTGCTGAAGGACTTTTTCAGAATCGGTGGGCAGTGATATTTTCGGGGAATGGTTGCGATAAGTTTCTATCATTTTCTGGATAATCTCATCGTCATAGCTTATGCCGAGGTCGTCAAGGGCTGTGTTGAATGTCTTTGTGTGGTTGCCGGCGGTGAACTGCTGCCATAAGCTATCGAAAATATCCTCAGGAGATAGCACGTCCACCAGGTTAGAAAGGGACTCCGCAACGGCTTTGAAGCCGCTCCTACAGTAGTCAAGCTCATCGTAAAGCGTGTCGTCTAAATCAAAAACAACTGTTGTTATCATAATTCGCGGCTGTTTTTAGTAAAATATGCACAATACACTGTGCGTTACGAGTTTGTGCCATGTATAATTTATACGTTATTCGGGCGATGGGCAAGTGTTATGAGTGAACAAAGATTGCAGAAAGTTTTGGCGGCGGCGGGTGTTGCTTCTCGCAGAAGATGCGAAGAGCTGATACTCGATGGGGTTGTGTGTGTAAATCGTAAAGTGGTGGATAAGCTGCCGGCCTTTGCCGACCCTGAAAAGGACGTTATAACCGTAAACGGGAGGGAAATTCGCGCTGCCCTGAAGGTATATTTTCTTTTGAATAAGCCCAAGGGAGTGATTTGTACAAATTCGGACCCTCAGGGGAGAAAAAAAGCGATAGATATCGTAAAAACACGTGAGCGTATCTTCTGCGTCGGCAGGCTCGATATCGACAGCACAGGAATAATTATACTCACTAACGACAGCGAGCTGACAAACAGATTAACACATCCGAGATATGGACTGGCGAAAACGTATGTTGTAAGCATCAGGGACGAAGTTGGCGGCGAGCAGATAGAGAAGCTAAAAAAAGGGATTTGGCTGGCTGAAGGTAAAACAAACAGGGCATCAGTAAAGATATTAAAACGTAGTCATAAGCAGTCTTCGATAGAAATAACTATTCGAGAAGGACTTAATCGCCAGGTTCGGAGAATGTTCGCGAAAGTGGGGCTGTTAGTAAAGTCGCTCAAAAGAACGCGGATAGGCAAAATTGACACATGGGGGCTGGGCGTCGGTAAATATAGAGAATTGAATAGCTCAGAAATAGCGTATCTTAAGAAAGCGACGAGATTAGACCACTAAAACTTGCCCTGAGCCTGTTCGGCTACGCTCAGGATAAACCCTGACTTTCACTGCTGTTTTAGGCGAGACAATGTTCGCTTGGTATGATACAGGATTATCGCTGATTGTGCTTCTGTAAATCCAAGATTTCTCCGTCCGCCACTGCCAAAACCAAACTCTGTAATGCACATGATGTTTGATTTTGTTTTCTCTGTGGCTCCCGGCACTGCGACATGCCCAAGACCAAATGCGTGCCCTATCTCGTGGGCTTCCGGATTCTGGACATTGTTGTCTAGCCTTTCCCAATCAATGAGGACATAGGGGCGATTCGAATTCCTTTTTCCATGACTTGTAATGTCTCCATATCTGTTCTTTGGATTGTAGCTGTCATAGATATAGAAGTTGATTGCATGCGGATTTCTGACCTGTGGATCCCGACAGCGATTGAAAAGCTCGGCATAGCGATTTGAATCATAGGGGCTCTTGGAATCGCCAAGTACCACGAAAGGCTCCTTCGAATCCCTGAGTTGACCGTATAGAGTTGCCGACTTGAACCTGAACCTAATGATAGGCTTTCGAGCCAGTGTGACGAAAGTTCTATTTAAGATATCGACCTCTTTTTGGAGCTGTTCGACGCTGGCTTTGCGGTGAGCTTCGGGATTCGCTGTAATCACGCAGAAGTGCAGATCAACTTCCGGGATTGCCTTCGAGCTTGTTGTGTAGTTTGCTGCCTTGTCACTGAGTTTCTGTTGGCAGTATTCAATCCAAGCTGTGGACTCGTGGGACGGACTTGCTTTGTGATAAGGGGTGATGGTCTGGAGTGCTTTGGCATACTGTTTATTGTTAATCAGCAGTTGGGTCAACGCATACGTAATGCTCTGGTCGGTAGGATGCGCTTTCGAGCCTTCCGACAACAAGGCAATCCATTCCGTCTCGTTGATTTTGATCTTGCTGGGCCCGTATTGGATAGAGAGATGTCGGGCATGTTTGGCGAAAGCAGCAATGAGTTGCTGTCTTGTTTCGTGAGTGAGAGATCGCTGTTTCAGTAGTCTCAGATACTCTTCGACTTTCCGGCACGAAGGTAGTCGCTCGATATCCGCAATCAGGTTCTTGGCCCTCTCATACTCTTCTGTCGTAGCGAACGACCAAGGGCATGAACCCAGTACCAGAATCAGAGCCCATAGAATCAGAAACAACTTGTGCAATCGCATTGGTGACCTCACGCATTCCTAAGGTCTTTTGCCCCAACAGTTTGGTTCACCGGCGCAGCGTATGTGGCGTTCGTGTGCAGCCGCTGGTTCGGGAAGCTGTCTCCTAATATTATAGCATTGGCAGGACAACTTTCAACTGAGATTTCCCAGATAAGCCTTCATATGGTAAATGCGGGGTAAACCCCATTAGAAAGCTTGGGCGAGACTTTCTTTCTAACGGGGGTAAAGATTGTATGTATTTCTTGACGGTGAGAAGGGTGGGGTTATAATCGGGACCGGAATAGAGAAGAATTTAGAATGAGGTATTTTGCCGGAAAGGTGCATGATGGCAAGGATAGATTATGACAGCAAGTGGGAAGGTAGAGAAATCAGGCTGCCGTTCGGCCCGGACTTTAAGTTCAATTTGGCCTGGGTGAAGTGGATAATACCAGCAGCCGTGGTGGTGTGGCTTTTATCAGGGATATATATTGTCCAGCCGGATGAGCAGGGGGTCGTTCGGAGGTTCGGCAAGGCGGTGAAAGTGACACAGCCTGGTCCGAACTACCATTTGCCTCAGCCGATTGAGAAGGTCGATAAGGTAAAGGTAAAGAAGGTAAGGCGAATCGAAATAGGTTTCAGGACGGTTAGTACCGGGCAGCCCGCACGATACAGGTTTATGCCGGAAGAGTCCCTGATGCTTACAGGTGATGAGCAGATAGTCGATGCCCAGATAATCGTGCAGTACCTGGTCAGGGAGCCGGAGAAGTTTTTGTTCAATGTTCGCGACCTGGAGGCGGAACGCGGCGCTCTTATGGACGCGGCTGAGGTGGCTCTGAGGCAGGTGGTGGGGCAGCGGCCGATTGATGATGTGCTGATAACCGAGAAGCTGCAAATCGAGATTGATATCCGTGAGCTTCTACAGCGAATAATAGACAGGTATGACAGCGGGGTAAAAGTGGTGGAAGTGAAGCTGCAAACTGTTCGTCCCCCGCAAGAGGTAGCGGCGGCGTTTAGCGACGTTGTAAGTGCAAAGGAAGATAAGGAACGGTTAGTCAAGGAAGCTGACGGTTATCGCGAGGATTTACTACCTAAGGCGAGGGGTCGTGCTGCGAGCATAATCAGGGGTGCGGAGGCGTATAAGGCCGAGCGGGTAAAACACGCTCAGGGTGATGCTGAAAAATTTCTGGCAGTTTTGAAGGAATACGAAAAGGCAAAAGATGTAACCCGCAAGCGACTGTATCTGGAGACAATGGAGCAGATTCTGCCGGGGATACGAAAATTTGTGATTGACCCCGGAGCCGGCGGTAACCTGCTGCAATTTCTGCCTCTTGAAGAAGGAGGTGCAAAATGAGTCCCAAGATTATTATTGTAATTGTTCTGATTGTCATAGTTGCCATTGTCCTGGGTGGGTCGTTGTTTACAGTGGATGAAAAGGAACAGGCGATTGTTACGCAGTTAGGCAAATATGTAAGGACCGTTTCTGAGCCTGGTTTGGGCTTTAAGGTCCCTTTTCTTCAAAAGGTGCACAAATTTGAGGACAGGGTTCTGGAATATGATGCAGCAGCAGCACCAATCATTACCAGTGACAAAAAACATCTTGTTATCGACAATTATGCGAGATGGAGAATAGTAGAGCCGCTGAAGCTTTACCAGACGGTGCGGGATGAAGCCGGGGCGCAGGCGAGGCTGGATGATATAGTTTTTTCGGAGATACGTGAGGAGCTTGCCCGACATACACTGACGGAAATTGTCTCGGTCAATCGCGAGGCGATAATGGAAAAGGTACACAAGCAGTGCGACAATAAGGCGAGAGAATACGGCGTCGAGGTAATGGATGTGCGAATAAAGAGAGCTGATTTGCCCGCTGAGGTTGCGCATTCGGTCTATGCACGAATGAAAGCGGAAAGACAAAGAATCGCCAAGAAATATCGCAGCGAGGGTGAAGAAGAGGCGGTAAAAATCAGAGCGGCTACCGATAAGGAAAAGACCATTATGCTTGCCGACAGCTACAGGGATGCTGAGAAACTAAAGGGCGAAGGTGATGCCGAGGCGATAAAGATATACGCAGAAGCTTTTGAGAAAGACCCTGAGTTTTACGCATTTGTCAGGACGCTGAAGGCGTATGAGAAGTCGCTGAGGCGGGATACGACAATTATTCTGTCGAGTGATTCGGAGCTTTTCCAGTATTTGAGCCCGCCGACGAAGTAGATGGTTTATATTGGCGATACCTGTCTTTTGCGCTTGCAATTTTCATATAAGGCTGTATATTGTTAGGGTTTTATGACGATTATGACAATAACCTGAGCATATAATCGGGAGTGTATTGATGTCAAGAGTATGTCATTTTACGGGTAAGCGGACGGTGGCTGGCAGAAGTATCAGCCGGCGTGGTAAGGCCAAGCATCTTGGTGGTGTCGGCAGAAAAACTACCGGCGTTACGAAGAGAAAGTTTAAACCAAATATACAAAAGGTTCAAGCGGTTGTCGATGGCAAGGTCTGCAGGATTAAGGTTTCAGCCAAAGCAATACGTATGGGGCTGGTTCAAAAGCCTTCCAAACGAAATTATAAACCAGCAGACTAAAGAGCGTAAGGCTTGTGCATTGGGGTCAGCGGGGTGGGTTTTGCCTCGCTTTTTTTATTTAGGCAGGAAGAAATGGGAAAAAGAATCGACCAAGCAGAAGTGAGGAAGGTCGCTAAATTATCTCGTCTGGATTTAAGCAAAGAGGAAATTGAGGAATTTACAGGTCAGTTAAGTGCAATCCTCGACTACGTGGCGAAAATGAATGAATTGGACACCACCGGAGTCCAGCCGCTGGCACATTGTTTGCCGATAAGCAACGTTTTCCGAGAAGATGTTGTCAAAGAGTCGCTGGGGACCGAAAAGACGCTGGCAAATGCACCGCAGCGGGACGGGGAATTCTTTAAGGTGCCGAAGATACTTGAAGAACCATAATCATTGATGATTGATTGCTGAATGGATTGGTTAAGCGCGAAAGAATTGCGAGATAAGATTAGGAACGGCCAGAGCAGCAGCGTCGAAGCGACCAATGCGGTTTTTGAGCACATTGCGAAAATTGAGCCGACCATTGGAGCGTATATAAGCACATTCGAGAAATCGGCTCTCGACAAGGCGAAGGAAGTTGACAATCGCATATCCAAAGGTGGGCCGGTGGGGGAACTGGCAGGTGTTCCGGTTGCGATAAAAGATAATATGTGCACCACTTTCGGGGCTACTACGTGCGCTTCGAAGATATTAGAGAACTTTTATTCACCATACAATGCGATGGTAGTTGATAAACTTTTAGCTGCTGATGCGGTAATAGTCGGCAAGACGAATCTGGATGAATTTGCGATGGGTTCGAGCACGGAAAACTCGGGCTTGAAGCAGACGGTTAATCCGTGGGATACGAGTCGCGTTCCGGGCGGGAGCAGCGGAGGTTCGGCGGCTGCAGTGGCGGCGAGACTTTGCTTTGCGGCGCTCGGCTCGGATACCGGTGGCTCAATTCGCCAGCCAGCCAGTCTTTGCGGAGTAGTGGGACTGAAACCAACCTACGGCAGGATTTCACGATTCGGGCTTGTGGCATACGGTTCGAGTCTGGACCAAATCGGGCCAATAACCCGCACGGTGGGTGATTGCGCATTGATGATGAATGTTATAGCCAGCTACGACCCAGCCGACAGCACCAGCGTCGATGAGGGGACCGCTCCTGTGCCTGACTATCTTGAGAAACTTAATGAGCCGATAAGAAAACTGAAAATAGCAATTGTGCCGGAATTTGTCGCCGGGGCAGACAAACAAGTGCAAGAGGCACTGAGCGCTGCTTTAGATATATATAAAGGGCTTGGGGCAGAGATAATCGAAATAGAAATGGCTCATCTGGATTATGCAATTGCTGCTTATTACGTAATAGCTACGGCTGAGGCCTCGAGTAATCTGGCCCGATACGATGGTGTGCATTACGGGTATCGAACAAAAGACCCTAAGGATTATATTGAGGTGTATTCGAAATCACGGGCTGAAGGATTCGGCAAAGAGGTCAAGAGGCGAATAATGCTCGGTACTTATGCACTGTCGAGCGGCTATTATGATGCATATTATCTGAAGGCGCTTAAGGTCAGGAATTTGATACGCGGCGATTTCACCAAAGCTTTCGAGAGATGCGATTGTATTCTGATGCCTGTTTCACCGACGACTGCTTTTAAGATTGGCGAGAAGGTCGATGACCCGCTGACGATGTATCTTTCCGATATTTACACGATAGCCGTTAATTTGGCTGGCATTCCAGGCATCAGCATTCCGTGCGGCTTTGACGGCGAAAATCTGCCAATTGGACTGCAGATACTCTCGCCGGCGTTTAGCGAAGACAGATTACTGCGGATTGCGAGAATGTTCGAGAAGGAAACCGACTGGCACAGGAAGAGGCCGGCGATTATTAATCAATGAGTGAGTTGGAATACAAGGTTATAGTTGGTCTGGAAATTCACGTTCATCTTTGCACGAAGACGAAGATGTTTTGCGGTTGTGAGCTGAGTTTTGGCGAAGAGGCCAACAGTAAGGTATGTCCGGTGTGCCTTGGTATGCCGGGTGTGCTGCCGGTAATGAATAAGCAGGCGTTTGAGTATGCTGTGCTGGTGGCGCTGGCCCTTAATTGCGAAATAGCCAAATTTACGAAGTGGGACAGAAAAGGATATTACTATCCTGATTTACCAAAGAATTATCAGATAAGCCAGTATGATTTGCCGCTTAGCAGGAACGGCTTCATTGAAATGCCGCTGGAGTCTGGAAAAAGCAAAAGGATTAGAATAATCAGGGCGCACCTTGAGGAGGACGCAGGCAAGAACCTGCATGCGACGGGGAATTTTTCGCAGGTGGATTTGAATCGGGCAGGGACGCCTTTACTGGAGATTGTAACCGAGCCGGATATGAACAGCGCAGCAGAAGTGCGGGCACTGGCTGGGGAACTGCAAAGGATAGTCAGATATTTAGGCGTTTCGGAAGCAGATATGCAGAAAGGGCATATGCGTTTCGAGCCGAATGTCAATCTGGTTATCACCAAGGACGGCAAAGAATACAAAACGCCTATAGTGGAGGTCAAAAACCTGAACAGCTTCCGCGCCCTTGAGCGAAGCATCGAATATGAAATCGGCAGACAGGTTGAGCACTTTCTCGAGACAGGTGAAGTGATGGAGATGGGCAACAAGAGCACACGCGGATGGGATGACGGCAAAGAGGTAACCGTCCTGCAGAGGGAAAAAGAAGAAGCGCACGATTACAGATATTTTCCTGAGCCTGACTTGGTGCCGGTTGAGCTAACAGGACAATGGCTGGAGGATATCAAGTCCAGATTATGTGAGTTGCCTATAAAAAGGCAAATGCGATTCGTAACTGACTACGGATTGAGTGAGTACGACGCTGGCGTTTTAACGGCTGAACGAGCAACAGGGAAATTTTTCGATGAAGTAGTTAAAGCGGGTGGTGAGCCGAAACGGGTTTGCAATCTGTTAACGCAGGTCGGGCTAAAATTAGCAAATGAAAAGGGCTGCAGCGTGACCGAGTTAGGTGTTAAACCGAGTGCTCTTGCTCAATTAGCCGAAATGGTTGAGGCCAGTATGGTAAGTGCTACCGCTTCGACCACTATCTTTGAGGAAATGGTAAAGACCGGCAAAGGGCCGGAAATAATAGCAAAAGAACTTGACCTTATTCAAAAAAGCGATGCGGGCGAATTAGAGAAGATAGTCGAGCAGGTGCTTGCGGAAAATCGGAAAGCTGTTGGTGATGTGAAAAGCGGCGGGAAGAAAAGCAAAAAGGCGATGAGTTTTTTGTTAGGCCAGGTTATGCAAAAAACAAAGGGCCAGGCAAATCCAAAAATAGTTTCGGAAATCCTTTCCAAAAAACTCAATTGAAAATTTTGTTTTCGGTTCCGGCGATTAGTCTTTTTATATTTTCTCTATGACGAACGACGACCATCAGCGGTATCGCTGTTGCGATGATAAGTATGGGCCAGAGGTTAGCAAAGCGCCAGGCTGGGGTCAGGATTATCGCCAGGATTAACACGAGGGGAAATGTAATAGAAGCTGCGATGGAAGCCAGCGAAATATATCGCCATAACAAGACAACCACCACCCATATCAAAAAAGCGGCGGCGGCACAAATTGTGTAGTAGGGCCAAAGGCCCAGCGCCACCCCGAAACTGGTAGCAACGCCTTTGCCACCTCTAAATTTTACGTATATGGGGAAAATATGACCTAAAACCGCTGCACAGCCGGCAGCGAGAACAAAGAAAAGCTCTGCAACAGCCGGCGGCGAAGAAATAAAGCTGATAGCAACCAGCATCGGTACCAGGCCCTTCGTAACATCCAGAAAGAAGCAGAGGTAGGCCCATTTTTTACCAAGCGCCCGCGATAGATTCGTTGCCCCGATGTTACCTGAACCGATGCTGCGCAAATCTTGGCCGTGGGCCTTGGCGATGATAAGCCCAAAGGGAATTGAGCCGAGCAAATATGCACCGATAATCAAAATCACAAATTCCATTGTTGCCCTCGCTTTTCGAGTATTGATTCATAAACAGCTGTTAGCTGTTTAGCAACTTGGCTGATGGAAATTTTTTCTTTGAGATTATCCGCAACAATCGCTTGTGATGCTTTTTGGATATTATTTGTATCTGTGAAGTAGCTGATGGCCTGTGCCAATGCAGAGATGTTTTCTGCGCAATCGATTACTCTGCCGTGCCGGTCATTGACAAATAAATCAGTTGCACCATTAAACTTCGTTGTTATCACGGGCTTGTCGGCGGCAATCGCTTCGAGGATATACCTGCTTGACGGGTCATAAAAAGTAGGCAGAACGGCTGCATCGGTTACTGACAGGGCATTTTGAATATGTCGAACAGCACCTAAAAAGATGATTTTTCTATGGATGTTAAGTTTTTTGGCGAGCTGACGGTATTTGTGTGCTCTGTCGTTACCGGCCACTATTAAATAAGCCTTTCGTTCTGTGTTGTTTTGCGATGCAAGGTGCATTGCCTTTATCAAGCAGGCGAGCCCCTTCAGTCTGAAATTGTTTGCCACGAATAAAAAAAAGATGGGGTTGTCAGCTTCCTTGAGGCCTAGTTGAATGAGTATTTGACTGCGGAGTTTATCGGCTTGACCTGTATCGACTCGTCTGTTTATTTTTATGCCGTTGGGTATAACGACTATTCGGTCATCGCTGGCGCCATAGTGTTTTTTGAACTGCTCGGCAACATACTTCGAAAGCGCAATAATTACCGGCCCGTTTGAATCTTTACAAAGTCTTCTCTCGGCTCGCAAAAGTATGGTTCGTCGAAAGTTGGCAAAAGCCGTTATTCTTTTATAAGACTCGATGAATTTGTTCTGGTAACTGGCGGCATTGCGCAAAATGGCTTCGGCGAAACTGCCTCCTCGCGGCTGATAAATGTCCGCAAAATCAAACGGTAAAACGCTGTGTATTACATCGTAGTGATTTTCCGACAGATGTTTTTTCAGCACTTTTGCAAACGTGAAGTAACAAGTGCGCTTGCCTGGGGTATTTTGACACAAAATATGGATGTTTTTAGCGTTTGTTTGCCCTTTTGCAGCAAGTATATCCACTTTAAGCCCAAGTGCCGATAGTGCAGTTGCCAGCTCAAAAACGGAACGTTCCGCTCCACCGAGGGCGATATCTGTCCGCTCTATTATTAGTGCGATTTTCTTTTTTGTCGCAGACATAAATCCTAATCTAATCAGCCTGCAAAGGGGACAGCTCTGCCATGCTTTATATCGTGTCGTGCCATCCGCCTTGTTTTATTTATTACTTTATGGATAAATATTTTGTCTTTGCTGGTTAGCCTGCTGTGGCCGGCGTAACCAAGATAAAAACGTAACCGGTCTGTTTTTGAAAAATACCTGCCCTGAGCTGAATGATAAAGCTGCGCAATATCTTTTACCCGGAATCGTTCGGCGAGCAAGGCTGGCTTGAAGGTGCGCGCCAGGTCTATCAGGTAAAACCGCCCGTTGTCACTGTAGAATATATGAGAAAAGTAAAGGTCTCGATGGCGGTATTTTGTTTCGTGGAATTTTTTTACAAAGGCAGCTAATTGAGCAATAAAATTTCTTCGTAGTTTCAAATTTTTAACGGTGGGGGGGGTGTTGAAACAATCGGGCAATCTCTGCTCCAGGGACTCGGCATCGGGGATTTTTTCGGTGATTATAAAACTTCTTTTCTCAAAGAATATATCCCATTGCTCGCCATAAGAAATAGTCTTCGGCGTGTTTATACCTGCGGCTGTAAGTTTAATTGCCGGCCCAAAGCTGAAGAGGCCACAACTTATCCGCCTGTGAGCCGAGAGCCAGTTTCTAAGCTGGGCTGAAATCGGCGGTGAGTCATAGCGTTTCAAAAACAGCGTAGCCGGAGGCGAATTTATTTCGAATCGTAAGCGGCTGCGATGTCTGGGCAGATTGTCTTTGGTCAGGTTCTTAGCTGCATTAAAAGAAAAAACAGCATCGATGGAGGTTAAGCCCAATTCGCTAAGGCCGGTTTTGTAATCTTTGTCGCAGAAGAACGATTTTGAAACTTCCGTAAATTTTTGCTCGGCTTTAGAAGTTGACTGTCCTTGATCAGTTTCGAGTAATTTTTTTGCGGCATTACAAACCATTTCTACTGTAATTGCCTGCATACATAAATGTTCGCTTTCTTTGCAAATTGGCCTGGCGCAGGGGGCGCAAGGTGCATTGCCGATTATTTGAATTTCATTTTTGTAACCAGTTTCCGTCCAGGCCGGGTCGTTCGGGCCGAAGAGGCTGACAACCTTGCGATGCAGGGCTATGGCTATGTGTCGTGGCCCTGTATCATTGCTTATTACTAAATCTGCAATGGAAAAAAGCGACTTCAATTCACCAAGGCTTATAGGCTTCTCTGCTAAGTTGATAAGCTCAGACTTGCTCGAATCGCAAATTTCTTTGGCAATCTGCTTTTCAACGGGGTCAGGTGACACAGAGACAACAACGGTCGCATTATAATTAGAAATCAGCCAATCCGCTGTTTGCGCGAATCTTTCGCTGAGCCAGCATTTACTCCGCCCAAATGCTCCGCCGGGAACAATAACGACAACCGGCCCTTCGGATTCGGCAATTTCCGGGAATTTGGTCTGCAATTTCTTTTCCTCTTGTGGGTCGATGAGCAGTTCGAGACTTTTATCAGCGGTGTCAGCGTCGAGCAAAGAGGGAATCGCAAGATAGTAGTCGACCATAGAAAAAGGTTTAAATTTGGCGGTAGATAGCTTTGGTGGATGAAGTTTTTCTGTGAGCAAAAAACCACGGCCTTCGCGCGCATAGCCGATGCGCATTGGTACACCTGCTAAAAAAACCGCTAAGGCGGAGGCGAAGGAATTTTTGAAAAGGACTGCATGGGTGAAGTTGTGTTCCTTGAGCATTTTTGCAATCACAAACGGATTATTGTTTTTCTGCTGCAGCCACATATCGTTGAAGCGGCTGGGTGACAAAATCTCGCGGGCGACAGAATTAGCAAAAAATGAGATTTTGGATGATTTGAAATGCCGGCGAATGACCCGCAGGGCCGGCGTGCAGAGAACAGCATCACCCATCGGAGAGGGAAGCCAGACTAATATCTCATATCTCGTATTTTGCATCTGGTATCTCGCTCCGCGGGATATATTTCAGGGACCCCCCTTAGCCTTAGGGGGAACCCTCACGCATCATTATTTTCGTCCATGCATTATGTAAAAGGTCAGCGCCATAACCTGGAGAACCATAGCAAACGCAAGCGTAATTAGCACCGCGTTGTCCTGTCTGGTTGGGCTCATCAGGAACCATATGCTTATCAATAGACAAAGCAGGACGATAATTTGCACAATGCCGGCTATCAGTTTCGTTATGGAAAATTCACCGAACATATTATCCCTCCGCATACTTTTAAGTTGTTCCAGAATACGGTTGAGCAATTGTTCAGTTCTGTTGCCGGGAATATTTTGCTCAGCAGGGGTTGTTTCGGGTTTTTCAGACTGTGGCTGATGAGGTTCTTTTGCAGTTTTTAACGTTGGTTTGGTCGAGGTCTTTGGGGCTGGCTGCTTTTGAATCGGGTTTTTACCAGCTGAACGGTGATGTTTTTTTATAATGTTTACCGCTTCTTTTATGTTTACGGCTCGATAGTCTGGATTTGGTTCGCTGAGCCTGGATTGTTTGTATCGCGAGGCGTGATTTGTTAATATAGTTTTGCAACCGGCCTGCAAACCGGCCTGGACGTCACGGCTGCTGTTGCCAATCATCCAGGATTGGCTAAGGTCGATGTCCATCTCATCGGCGGCGGCCAGCAGCATTCCCGGCTTCGGCTTTCGCCGGTTACTTTCCTTACGGTATTTTGCAACAACACCATCCGGATGATAAGGGCAATAATAAATTCGGTCTAAAGATACTCCTTTTTCAGCCAGCAGTTGTTTCAGGCGATTGTGGATTTCACCGAGAGTCTTCTCAGAAACCATTCTCCGTGCAACCCCGGACTGATTTGAGACAACAATCAGCTTATAACCCATAGCTTTGAGCTCGATAAGAGCCTTAGCGACGCCATCCAGCAGCTTTACCTGGTCGGGATGATTGATGTAGCCGAGGTCTTCGATTAAAGTATCATCGCGGTCTAAGAATATTGCTTTATTAGACATCTTCAGGCACAATCCCTCGACTTCACTCGGGATGGTGAGCGTAGTCGAACCATTAATTTAACTATCTACAAAAACTGTCTTCTACGAGTCCGCAAATTATGTGAAAGCCGAGCTGGTGAATTTCCTGACTTCGTGCCGTCGATTTGCTATTGGCGCAAAAGCAGATGTCAGCTACCCGCTCGAGCTTGCTATCGTTGCTGCCTGTGAAGGCCAGTACGGTAGCGCCTTTTTTCTTTGCCAATTCAGCGGCAGCAACTACATTTTCCGATGCGCCACTGGTCGAAATGGCCCAGAGGATATCACCTTTTTTAACGAGCGCTTCGACTTGCTTGGCGAACACACTTTCGTATCCATAATCGTTGGAAATCGATGTTACTATTGATGTATTGGTCGTCAGAGCGATTGCCGGCAGTGGCTTGCGTTCATGTTCGAATCTGCCCACAAGCTCACTTGCTATATGTTGAGCATCTGCAGCTGAGCCACCGTTGCCACAGATATAAAGATGGCCGTTTTGTTTTAACGCTTTTGTTATTATCCTGGCGGCGGCTGCGATTGTTTCAATGCCGCCGGCCTCAAGCTCGGCAATCGCTTTCTTGTGCGCTTCTATCGTTTCTATAATCTTCTTTTTTACGTCTTCATCCATTAGAGCTGTCTTTCCAATGACCTGATTCTTTCGATTGTTGCGGTCGAGCTTTTACCTTCAACGAGTGGTGCAAGAACAACCCCTCCGCCATAAGATTCAACAAATTCGGCGCCGACGATGCTCTTCTGTGCCCAGTCCTGCCCCTTTACTAATACATCAGGCTTTATTTTTTTGATTAGGTTAAGAGGGTCCGACTCATCAAAAACGGTAACATAATCGACTGTTTCCAATGCGGCAAGGATACCGGCTCTGTCGTACTGGTTGTTAATCGGTCGGTCGGGCCCTTTAATGTTTTTTGCCGAGCTGTCACTGTTTAATCCCACGACGACAATGTCACCTTGCAGCTTGCAGAATTTCAGGAACTCGATATGCCCCCTATGTACGACATCGAAACAACCGTTGGTGAAAACAATGGTTGCATTTTGCCTTCGATGCTCGGCCAATTCCTTAATCAAAGAGTTGACCGAACGGACTTTGTCGCTTTTGCCGGTTATTTTATTGATAATTTCCTCGATAGTCACGGTTGCAGCACCGAATTTTTCCACCTCAATGCCGCTTGTTATGTTCGAGAGCTGCACAGCTGTTTTATAATCACAATCCGCTGCCAAAGTTATCGCAAGCGTTGCCAAAACCATATCACCGGCACCAGTAACATCGTAAACGCTGCGAGGCCTGGTGGGTATAATCTCGCTTATTTCCTGTGTTCTAAGATATGCCCCCTCTTTGTCGAGCGTAATTACTACGGCCTCGATTTGAAACTTCTCGGTAAGGGTCTGTGCTGCTCTGGCGGCCGTCTCTGTGGTTTTTATCTCGAATCCAACCGCCATTGAAGCCTCCTGCCTGTTTGGCGTAATGAGTGTGGCGCCGGTGTATTTTGAATAATCATCTCTGAGCGAAGGGTCGACAAGAACCTTTTTATTCGCTTGTGTCGCTAACTGTATCATTTGTCTGCAAAGCGATGAACCCAGCAAACCCTTATCGTAATCCTGCAGGCAAACGATGTCAGCCTGTTCCAAATTGTTTTTGTAGGTTTGTAGAATCTTTTCATACTGTTCATCGGATAACATTTCTGTGGATTCTTCATCCATTCTGAATAATTGCTGTTGATGGCGATGCTGTGCCAGGCCTATCAGCCTTTGCTTGCTTGTGGTAGGGCGGTTAGTTAATGTGAGCAGGTTGGCTATATTAGCTCCTGCTTCTGTCAATTTTTTCCTGAGGGTTTCACCGTTCCGGTCTTTTCCAATAACTCCCATGCAAACTGGTATAGCACCCAATGCAGCGAGGTCTGCAGCGACAGAGCCTGCTCCGCCGCAGCTATACTTGGTTTTAGTAACTTTCAATACAGGCACCGGCGCTTCGGGACTTATCCTCAGGGCATCGCCGTAGATATAAACATCGAGCATAAAGTCACCTACGACCAGAACTTTCGGTGAGCCGAGATTCGTTACCGTTTTTAGCAGTTTTTCATACATAAGAGCACAAGTGCACAAGTTAGTCTTCTTTTGTTTTTAGCATTTTACCTGCTGAAGCATATTCAATCAAGTGTGTTATTTTATCCTCGCCACTAATGAACTTTAGCTCGATTACCAAACATGCGAAAGGTATGTCTTTTTTGACTGACGTGAGCAGAGCGGTTCTGGTCCAGTCTTTCTGTGTTGTTAGTATCAAATCCGCTTCTAAACCATTAGCTTGACCGTGAATATCGTCAATATCGCTGTCGGTGTAGTGATAGTGGTCATTATAAATTCCTGAACCGACGAGATTGGCGCCGAGTTCGGTGATTGTGTTCAAAAAAGCATTAGGATTACCTATACCACAGAAGGCAAATATCTTCTTGTTCCTTAGTTCTTCAATACTGTCATTCCTGCGCAGGCAGGAATCCATATATTTTATACATACCGCAGCATGTATCGACCTTGCGATTGTCATATTCGGATTGACTAATCGCAGTTTCTCTTCAAGTTCGGATAACTCAGACTCGGCGGTTTGGTCACATCTGGTGATAACGACTGCATCAGCTCGCTTCAGTGAAGCGACTGGCTCTCGCAGCAGTCCCGCCGGAAGCACCCTGCTGTAGCCGAAAGGTTGCGTTGCATCAATTGTTACGATGTCGAGGTCTCTGTGCAACCTGCGATGTTGAAAGCCATCATCCATAATCAGCACCTTTGCGCCGAACTCGTTCACAGCTTCGGCTGCAGCTTCAACACGGTCGGGATTCACAATTATTTTGGCATCAGGGCAACTTTCGGTGAGAATCGCCGGCTCATCTGTTCTCGATGCTCGATTTTCAGCGTATGTTTTATAACCTCTGGTTAGGACAGCGCACTGAATTTGCTTTCGCTGCAGGAATCTGCAAAGCCAGATTACGAGTGGGGTTTTGCCCGTTCCGCCGGTTGTTATATTACCGATACTAAAAACTCTCGCGTTTGCGCGGTATATTTTTAACCATCCTTTGGAATATAGAAAGTTGCGTAACCAAACGATGGTTGAGTAAATCAAGGCAGGGGCGGCTAAAAAGAGGCGCAAAATCGCTGCAGCCAGACCAGTGCTTCTGCCCGAAATTAGTTTACGGTAAGCTTGCTGGTTCATATTCTGTGATTCGTGGTTAGATTCACTATTCGCTTTTTATTTTTTCGATAATGGCGTCGGCCATCTGGCGTGTGCCGACGGCGACAGGGTCGTTGCGGTCCGCTTTCATATCGTAAGTTACGCTTTTACCTTCGGCGATTACGGCAGCCACTGCCGCCTCAAGCTTGTCCGCCTCGGCTGTTTTGCTTATGTGTCTTAGCATCATAACGCCGCTAAGTATCAGCGCGGTGGGATTGACCTTGTTTTTGCCTTTGTATTTTGGTGCGCTGCCATGGGTCGCCTCGAAGATAGCTGTCTTGTCACCGATGTTTGCCCCTGGCGCCACGCCAAGTCCGCCGACGAGGCCGGCGCACAAATCACTTATTATATCGCCATAAAGATTCGGCAGCACGATAACGTCATAAAGCTCAGGTTTTTGAATTAACTGCATACACATATTGTCAACAATACGGTCTTCGAATTCGATATCAGGATATTTCTTTGCAACCTGGCGGCTTACCTCAAGCCATAAGCCATCTGAGAATTTCATAATATTGGCTTTGTGGACGGATGTTACCTTTTTGCGTCCCATTTTACGGGCGTAATCAAATGCGAAACGAACTATGCGTTCTGTAGCCTTGACCGAAATCGGCTTTATGCTTATACCTGAATCCGGGGCAATTTGTCTTTTGCTGTGTTTATTTATCCAGTTGATAATGTCAGCCGTGTCATCTTTGCCTTTCTGAAATTCGATGCCTGCATAGAGGTCTTCGGTGTTTTCGCGCACGACCACAAGGTCGATATCGGCGAATTTGCTGCGCACGCCTTTGTAGCTTTTACAGGGTCGCAGGCACGCATACAAATCAAGCGTTTGACGCAGATGCACGTTTATACTTCTAAAGCCTTTTCCGACCGGTGTAGTGATAGGTGCTTTTAATGCGATGCCGTTTTTTTTAATTGACTCAACAGTAGCATCCGGCAGGGGGGTGCCTTCCCGTTCCATTACATCCGAGCCGGCCTCGACGACTTCCCAGTTAATCCCGGCGCCTGTGGCATCAACACATCTTCGTGCAGCTTCTGCAATTTCCGGGCCGACTCCATCACCGGTAATCAAAGTTACATCAACCATACTTCGATACTCCAACAGTTTATGAAGCTGTTATGCTACCTTTTGGAGACAAAAATGTCAACCCCGTTAGAAGTTCGTGTCGAAGGTCCACCAATTCTGCAGGCGGACCACTTCTAACGGGGTCAACGATAGGTTTGCAGTTTGTTTTGTCCGGAGACTCGCGTTTAATTTTCAAATGGGAACGTTTTGTATTGACATTTTTGGGAAACTTCTTTAAGTTCCTGTTTTAGTAGATATCGGGAGTGTAGCTCAGTCGGTAGAGCAACGGCCTTTTAAGCCGTAGGTCCTGGGTTCGAGTCCCAGCACTCTCATTTTTTGGTTCTGTTATCCAAAAATACCTGCCCCCATTCTTAGAATTAAGATGTAACCCAGCTTAATCGGCTTCGTTTTGCTCTGGTTCTGCGTTAAATTCTCTAACTGTTTGTACCTTCAGCTGCTATTGCTATTGGCAGTCCTGTCTGCCAGGTTCTTCATTGCCTCGCACTGAATATCCTTACCGTAAAGATTACCCTTATTTATGGCGTATATCTTAAGCGCATTGCTGTCAGCCTCGTTCAGTTTTCTTCTCCTTAGGAGTTCTTTAAAGTTAAGTTTGCGGATAATAACGTCTTTCTCATCATCACCGTTGACATTCTCAACGGTTCTCAAGAGAAAACTCAGTTCTAATAGCTCCATACCGCTGTGCAAATCTTTCTCTCCTTCCCCGGCCAAGTTCCTTTTCGACTTTATTTGGCCAGCCGTGTCGGGGACGTCGAAGTTGAGTACGGGTTGTTCAATTTTCTTATGTCCATTGACGTTTGGCACCGTTGTCGGGGCTGAGAGCGATAATTCATTATGAGCACTGTGTTCAGGTATAGGCAGGATTTGCCGGTGCCGGGAGTGTTGAGACTCTTGGGTAAGGACCTTTTGGGGGTAATTCTGGTCATGCTCTTTGAGCTTATTTGCTTTTGCTCTGGTAAGGCTGAAGATGCCGAGGAAAACCGCCAGGATGACGAGGACCAATATTTGCATCCAGATGGTATCCTCCCCATCGCTATTGCGAGCAGCCAGGATTGTTTGTATTAAAAGGTCGTTCATCGAGGTACCAGCCTGTTTTGCTATAGGCCCCGGCATAGGCAGGTCCGCACGCACGTAAGTCGTCATAACCGCAGGCCTGTCGGAAATGTACAGTCAAAGAAAAAACTCAAGACTCCGGCACAATCAAGGTAGCACTGAACCTCCTTGTTTAACCGCCATGTTTGCTCTTGCGTGAGGTTCTTTCTGTCAGCACCTTCATTGCTTCGCACTGGATAACCTTACCGTAAAGTTCACCCTCGTTAATTGCGTACACTTTAAGTGCATTACTGTCAATGGTGTCCAGTTGTTCTCTCCGTAGGAGTTCATCAAAAGTAAGTCTCCGCATAGTTACATCGTTCTTATCATTTCCCTTGGTGTTCTCAACAATGCTTAGCAGCAAATCCGAATCTAACATTTCCATACCGCTGGCCAAATCTTTTTCTTTGTCCTTGTTTAGCTCGCTTTTCGGCCTTTCCTCGCCGGAAATGTCAGAAGGAGGTGCTTTGGCTGGTGAATGCACCTCAACAACTCTACTTGCTTCCGTTCCTTTCGCCTCGCTTTTCTTTTCTCTTACAGCGTTCCAAGCCATCTTTTGTACCTCCAATTTCAACAAAAACCTAAGTGCCTGAAAAACAGCACGATTATATACTCGTTTTGCCTGCTGGTCAAGAGATTGCAGGATTTCCTCAACCAGCCGCTCGGCCATCTATCAGAGTCAACGGGTTAGTTTAGTAGGTGCGGCGACATAATACAAGTGCATAAAAAAGAACCAGCTGACGACAAAATCGTCAGCCGGTTTGTTTCAAGTTTCACTTCAGCTATACGCTTGCTTATATGAGCCAGTTGTCGCAGAAGACAGCGAGGTCGAGTTCATCGATTACGCCATCGCTTGGTATGGAGATATCGCAGTCAGCGTTCCAGTTGTCGTCTCCGGGTTGACTGAGCCAGGCAGCAGCCAAAACGGCGAAGTCTTTAAAGTTCACAACCCCATCCTTATATAAATCTCCGACAAGTCCTGGTTCAGTTACCAGCTCGATACCTGTTCCGTTAATTGGGTCAAGGTTTCTGCTGTATTGTTTGCTGGTTGCGTTGTTCCAGTGCTCGTGAACACCTAAGCTTTCAGTCAATCCTCCATCGTGGTTCGGGTCATAGTTGGCATCTGACGGCGGACTGGGAACCAGCGCCGCTTCGGAGAGATAGTCATCTGTACCGGAGTAGTGCGGGTACGAATACTCGGGATAAGGGTCGCTGTATGGTGTATGGCTTCCGTCCAGCTCGGTGTACAAAAAATCATCAGCGACCGAGTCGATTGCGACCGGGTCCTGTGAGAGGAAGATGCTGGATGGCCAGTCGTGGTTAAACGGCGCCATCAGATATCGGATTGGTTTGGAATCCCAGCTTTGACCGCCGTAGAGGCCGTCGATTAAGCACAGCACCGTTTTGCCACCTAATTTTGGGTGTCCCAAAAGGTCAACAATCGCCCTATAGTAACCCACGCCAGGTCTTTCGGTTGCCCTCGTATGGTGCGTATCATAATAACCGGCTGCGTTCGGATTTCTTTTCAAAGAGCCGTAATTGTTTTTGCCGCAGACTGTTATTCCGGCATCATCGTGACTTTTAAGGATAGCGAAGTTTATGAAGTAATCTGCTTGAGAGAAGTGTGTTGGGATATAGTCCTGTTGTGTGACACCGACCCAGTTAGCGGCACAGGGGTCGCTCCAGTAAAAGGGTGCGCTGGTATCGAGAGTAACAATGGTTCTCCCAGAGCCGGCGTAACCGCCACTTGTCAGATAGACGACTCCCGGACAATTCGGCTCCACCATATTAAACCAGTAGTTGGGCATAACCCTGCCCGGATCGCCTATGCTTATATCGCCTGGACCGACACCTGCGGCATCCGTTAGTTGCTTCAGAATCGCTATGGCAAGCTGGGGCGAGTTGTCTATACGGTCAAGATACGAGCTACCTTTCTCCATCGTGGTAGGGCTGTTACTCAAAACCCAATTGATTTTTATCGCGATTTTTTCGCCTGTTGTGTAACCGACATCGCCTTTGCCCTTATGCTGGTTGAAGTTTCTGAATATGGCGTCCCAGGCAGCATAATCGTTGTTTTCGCCGGTCAGTGCCCGTAGGGCTTTTGAGAGCATTTCAGTAACAACCTGCTGGTCAGTGCAGCTGCTGTCCCACCAGTATGGTAAAGAAAACGGGTTGGCGCCTCCAGGCCAGCTTGTGGCATTGGGGTCGTGAATCCATGCGACTCGGCCAGGATTAACGCCTCTTGCGACGCCTTCGGGACTGTTGGCGACACGTGGCTCGTTGGCGTAAATTATCTTCTCATCGGTGTTATTTAAAGCTGCCCATATAAAACCGACACTAACGATTATAAAGATTGCTGCCAGAACATAGCGTGCCTGCGCAAGCGAACGTTTTGCCTTGTGGTACGCTGCAGCAGAGCCGGCCAGACCCAGCAACCAAATTATAAAGCCCGACGCTAATGGAAAAGCAACCCGCTGGCAGGGATATGTCGCCCGTGAGGGCTTCGGTATTACTCGTATCAAGAACCAGATTAGAGCTAATAATCCCGTAATCGGAAATAGCCACATCGGCCAGCGGAATCTGCTTTTGTGTTCAATAGGTTTACCTGTTTTCGGACAAACTGATAGAGCGTGTTTTTTGCGTGAAAATAGCATTTTTACGGCCTCTGAAATCTTTAGCCGTCTACTTCGGCTATGTTTGCCCTTCTCCACGATGTAGCAGAAGCAGCGTGGATTAAAGATTTAAATATGTGGATAACCAGCCCATTACGGCGGACTATCATAACTTTCAGTATATCAGCATTTACAGAAGATGTCAATCCTATTTTTCCGCTTAGATACTTTGGTTCCTTTGCAAAGAGAACGGAAGGATTAACTGAACAAGGCCTTTGATATGCGCTCTATGCTTTTTTGAAATGAGTATAGCGTTTTGTATTTATTGAATCGGAACTGGCGCCAAAATAAATTAGCCCGGAGGGTAAGAGAGGGAAAATAGGATAATTCTAAGATAGCCAGGTGTATCTTTAGCAAAGATGCTCTTCTATGCTGAGAGAATGTTGTCCTTATATATTGTATAACCCCAGAAAAGCGAAATATGCGCAATAAATTAGGTATTTTCCGTCTTAGGAAGGGGCAAGAGAGGTATATTCGGCATTTTTTCGTCCGAATAAACCGAATAAAATAAAGCCAATGTGGGGGAAATGCCGATTTCTTGATTGATTGCAAACTATGGATAACCGACCACAGCAGTCTCAGGAAGTTGAGTGCAGGGGTTTTAAACCCCTCACTGGGTTAAAAGAGATGATGTGAGAGATTTGGAGAAACTTCACAGCGGAATCAATGTTAGGGGGATAATGATGGGAGTTTCTATAGCAGGATGCCCCATCTTGGTTAAGGATGACGAATATGGTTATGCAAAAAAGCTCTTTAATAGGAGGATTTGTATTTACCGTGGTTCTATTACTTATGTTTGTGCCCAACGTCCGATTATTAGCGAAACAGCAGGATGCAGATGAGCCAAAAGATGTTTTTGAAATGCCCCTCGAGGAATTGATGGAGGTTGAGGTTGTATCGCCTGCCACCCTGACAGAGACCAGGCCGCGTCTTGTCCCTGCTGCTATAACGACCATTACTGCTGAGCAGATTCGCAGCTCCGGCGCCCGCAGTTTGTACGAGCTGCTCGATATCTATGTCCCAAACCTGCAATGGTCGAGACACCACTGGGAGAATGACCAGATGGGGCTGCGCGGGATTATTAACGACCGTAACGATAAATATCTCCTGCTCGTCAATGGACGTAATATGAACGATCGTACCCACTTTGGGGTATTGACCGAGCAGGACCTGGTTTTGCTCACAGATATTCATCATATTGACGTCGTGCGAGGCCCCGGCTCCGCCCTGTATGGTCCCGGTGCCATTTCGATGGTTATTAACATTATCACCTACAGTTCCGATACCTTCCAGGGAACAGAAGTCACCAGCCGGATGGGTGCCATCGAAGAATTCTATTCAGGCGAATTAAAGTACGGACGAAAAAATGACGCCAACGACGGCGGTATCTTCGTCTATAGCGGCTTCGGAAAATATGTCGGTGCAAGCAAATGGGATGCTCCTCAGATTTACCCATTTTATTTTCCTACAACAGGAGGCACTCCTCCTTCTTTCACAATACCGGGCGAGGGCACAAGGGCGGGACATCCTATGACTAATACCTTTGTAAATCGCGATGGAGCGGACGCGCTCCTGCCGTCAATGAAATTGCACGTCCAGTATAAAAAAGACAACTGGGATCTCTGGGCACGCTTAACCCGCGGCGGAAAGCAGTTCGCTTGGGCTATCCAATCTATAGCACGTACCCCTTATGGATATGGCGACAGCAATTGGTACACCAGGTGGGGCGGACCCCCATCCTTACAAAGGCCAAACTTCTATACTTACCTGCAGTTTACTGGATTTATCGGGTATAAGCAGGAACTGACTGAAGATATCGACGTTGATTACGCATTCAGTTATCAATCGCATACTGTCGTTGAAGAAAGGGAAGTCAGATATGGCTTCAACTATCGTGAGGATAACTACTACACCAAGATACTATTGAAATGGCAGCCCAACGACAAGCACAAGTTTGCCTTCGGAGGCGAGTACTTATTAAACGACCTCGGTCTGTTGGGCTGGAATGGTCTCGGCTACAAAGCGCCTAAAATGCGCAACAGTAGTGGTGGGACCCCAACCCCGTTTAGAAATCCTAACGTACAGCTATGGGGTTGGAATGTTTTGATGCCGACATGGAGAACCGAGATGTTTTCGTTGTTAGGCGAATGGCAGTGGACTATCAGCGACAGGTGGACCGCCTTCCTTGGGGGAAGGTTGGATGACCACACATATACTGCTAAGATGTTCTCGCCTCGTGCTGCTTTAATCCACACCCCTAACATCAGGGACACATATAAGCTTATGTTCACGCGGTCGGTTCGGACGAATTTCGAAGAGGAAATGAAGGGTGAGTGGGACAACGTCCATAGAAACAGCGACCCGGAAAAACTTACCAGCTGGGAATTGCGTTATGAAAGAAAGCAAAGCGAAAATCTCGACTTTGCTGCATCGGCATACCACCACAAGCTGGACGCTATATCGTGGGCTGGGAAAAGTACCAACGTTGGCACACAAGGGGACTGGGGCGTTGAAGGTGAGCTCACTTATCACACAGAAAAAACTCGCTTCACTCTATCTCACGGTTACACAAAACTCATCTATTTCAAACTATTACCGGGTATGACCACACATATCTCCGCTATGCCGTACAACTACGGCGATGACCTGACTAACTGGTCCAATCACAACACTAAAGCAGTATATCAACGCAAGCTCAATGACAAGTTGACCTTTGATGCATCGTTGCGCATCTACTGGGGATTCCCGGGGATGAAGGATTATAGCGACTATCGCCCCTACGCGGCTTCTAGTACGGCTAGAGTTATCAACAATGACGGATGGGAGAGAGCGTACCGCGGCAGCTACTTCCTCGACCTCGGTCTGAATTATAAATATAGCAAAAACCTCGAAATCAATGTGACTGGCTACAATCTGCTTGGTATTTTCAACAAGGATTTCAACAAACGTAACTATATAGAAACTGGTGGTACCGGCATGGATTTCCGCAGCCACGCGCCGGCTGTCGGTGTTTCAATGACTTATATATTCTGAAATATAGCATCAAGTACATAAACACGACAGGAGTAGGGAAAGCTGAGAATCAGAGCTTATAATTTAATAGTCTTAGCTTTGGCCTTATTTGTGGCAGCGATTGCACCAAGGGCCAGGGCTGATTCCACGTCCAGCCGCGAGTATCAGGTAAAGGCGGCATTTTTATACAACTTCATCCAATTTGTAGACTGGCCTGAAGAAAAGCTCGCCGATAGCAATGAATCAATAATCATAGGCATTATCGGCAGGGACCCATTTGGAAATGCCTTTGAGTCCGTTAAGGACAAAAAGGTTAAAGGCAGGGACGTTGTTATAAAGCGGTTTAAGAGTTTTGAAGAACTGGAAAAATCCACCGAGAAGGATAAAACCAAATCGGACCAGGAAATCGAAACGCTTACGAAATGCCACTTGTTGTTCATTTGTTCTTCAGAGCGGAGAAACCTTAAGAAAATCATAAATACAGTTAAAGACTATGATGTCCTGACGGTTAGCGAGATGAAAGGTTTCCTCGAAGCCGGTGGTATTATCAATTGGTTTGTAGAAGAGAAAAAGCTTCGTTTTGAAATCAATATCACTGCTGCTGAGCGGGCTAAACTCAAGATAAGGTCTAAGTTACTACGATTGGCTAAAAGAATAGTCGAAGAAAACACTACTCGAGAAAACAAAGGAGCGGAATCCTCTTGGAAGGCAAGGAGAACTAATTATGCCTGTTTTGCGAAATATGACAGTAAAATATAAGCTGGTACTGATTATCATGCTGGCATGCATCACTGCTCTGGTGCTGGCAGGGGCCGCATTTATCGGCTGGGAACGGAGGGTATTTCGCAATAATATGGTGCAACTTGTCTCGGTACAGGCAGAGATGATAGCGGAAAACTGTAAAGCGGCTCTGGCTTTCCATGATGCCGAGGATGCAAAGAAGACACTGTCGGCCCTTCATGTGGAACCTTCTATCGTCTTTGGTGGTGTTTATACCGAGGATAATAAACTCTTTGCGGCTTATTATCGTGATTCTGCCGCGAGAGATGTCCATCCAGATGAATTTCAGGAAAGTGGTTTTAGTTTTGATGATGGCTTTCTAAGTGTCTTCAGACCTGTTGTTCTCGGCGGAGAAGTTATTGGAAGAGTTTGTCTCCGGTCGGATATGAGTCCTATGTACGCGATGCTCAAGCGTAATACAAGTATAATCATTGCTGTTCTACTTTTTTCCTCTTTCGTAGCTTTTCTTATGTCATCACGACTTCAGAACGTTATTTCCAGACCAATTCTAAGCTTGGCCGAGGTTGCAAAAGCCGTCTCAGAGGAAAAAGACTATTCTACTCGAGCTGTCAAACACAGTAACGATGAGATAGGTTTGCTTATCGATGCATTCAACGAAATGTTGGAGCAAATCCAACGGCGAGACGTGGAATTAGTTGACGCCAAGGAAAAGCTTGAAGTAAGGGTCGAGGAGCGCACCGCCGAGCTTACGACTGCCAATGAACAATTAACCCAGGAAATCGCCGTACGCAAGAAGGTAGAAGAGCAGTTACGCAAAGCCGAAGAAAAGTACAGAACGCAGTTTGAGGGAGCATTGGATGCTATTGTTGTAGCGGATGTCGAAACAGGCATAATAATTGACTGTAACCCCGCGACAACAAGATTGGTTGGCCGGGAAAAATCGGAACTGGTTGGTAAACACCAGCGGATTCTCCATCCTCCGGAGAAAGTCGAAGGGGAATTTAGCAAAACTTTCAAGCAGCATCTCAAAGAAAAACAAGGTCAGAGCCTGGAAACAGAGGTTATAACCAAAACCGGAGAGAGAATAGATGTTGCAATAACAGCCAGTCTAATTGAAATTGGAGGCAGAAAAGTACTGCAAGGTATATTCCGGGACATCACCGAGAACAAGAGGGCAGAGCAGCGTCAGGCCCAACTGCTCAAGCAGATGGAAAAGACAAATCAAGAGCTAAAGGACTTCGCATACATAGTCTCACATGATTTAAAAGCACCACTGCGCGGGATTAATACGTTGGCCAATTGGATATCAACTGATTATGCAGATAAGCTCGATGATGACGGCAGAGAGCAAATGCACTTACTTGTGAATCGCGTGGACCGAATGCACAACCTGATTGATGGTATCTTGCAGTATTCCAGAGTCGGACGTGTTAAAGAAGAAAAGGTCGTGGTGAACCTGAATGAGCTTGTCTCAGAAGTTATCGATATGCTTGCTCCACCGGAGAGCATTTCAATCACTGTCGAAAATAAACTGCCTACGATTGAATGTGAACAAACCCATATTATCCAAGTGTTCCAGAATCTGCTGAGCAATGCTATAAAATATATGGATAAACCCGACGGCTGGATAAAAATCGGCTGTATTGAAGAGAACGGCTTCTGGAAGTTTAGTGTAGCTGATAATGGGCCAGGAATTGAGGAAAAATATTTCGAAAAGATTTTCCAGATTTTTCAGACACTGACCAGGCGTGACGAGCTTGAAAGCACCGGCATAGGCCTTTCATTGGTAAGAAAAATTGTTGAGGCGTATGATGGTAAAGTTTGGGTGGAATCAAAACCGGGCGAAGGGAGCACATTCTTCTTTACATTGCCAAAGCAGGAAATAGGAGTTAAATATGAGAAGCTCGAAGCCAATATTGTTAGTTGAGGACGATGACGTGGATGCAATGACCACTCAACGGGCCCTTGGCGAGCTTAAAGTTACAAACAAGCTGATTCATAAGATTGACGGCGAAGATGCGTTGAATTATTTAAAAGATGCAAATAACTTAGAACCATGCATTATCCTTCTGGATTTAAATATGCCGAGGATGAATGGCTTTGAATTCTTAAAAATCACCAAAGCAGATACTACGCTCAGAAAGATTCCTGTTGTGGTTTTAACAACCTCAGCTGCCGACGAAGGTGTAGTTGAAAGCTATGATTTGGGCGTTGCCGGCTATATTGTCAAGCCTGTTAGCTATAGGCAGTTTGTCGAAGCGGTGAGAACATTAGATATGTACTGGACTCTAAGCAGATTGCCAAACAACGGCCAGTAACTGCCTTCGTTGAGCGTTACATATCGGTCAGCGACATAAGTTCTTACCTGGCAAGTATAAGCCACCTGTTCGCAAACACTTGCAAACCGCATTTAAAAACCAACGGAGAGGGCGGGATTCGAACCCGCGGTACGGGCGTTCACCCATACGACGGTTTAGCAAACCGTTGCCTTCAGCCACTCGGCCACCTCTCCGAGCAATCCTCTGATAATCTACATTTTGTGAGCTTGTATTGCAAGAATATAAGTGGTAAGCTGCAACGAGTTGAAGTGAGATAGTCGAGTTTTTAGCTGTCTTGGAACGAGAACCTGCGTAAAATACCTCAAAATAGCTGTGTTTTATTGACAACCCAAAAGCCGGTAAAATATAATATAGCAAACGGAAAAAGGCTATTCCGTGCTCTTCGCCGGACATGTATTAGTAAGCGCCCGTGGCTCAGCTGGACAGAGCAACGGGTTTCTAATCCGATTTATGGGATTTTGCCAAATCTTTGATAACATTCCAAAAATCGCATAAACCTTTATCTTAACTTGCCTTGTGATTGTTTCTGTTTTAGTTTCTGTCAGATGATTTTATGCCTGTTTAGCTACCTTATGGGCACCAGGTTTTCACAATTAGAAAATTTCAAGGGGAAGTCAGGACCAACCAGACTATAAGGGATTAGCACGTAGAAAGCTATCTCAAGCTGGCTGCCGGATAAAAGCAAGAAGCTAAGAGTAGGTCGATTATCAGTGTCCGTTAGCCTTCTGGTGGTCAAAGGATGAAAAGGGGGTAGATGGTCACAGAAAATCATACCAAGGCGAAATTTTATTTGACCTGTTCTTTTTGAGTCATATAATCCGAATATGTAATATAACGGGGGATAAATGTGTCGGCGAGTAGGTATAGTGCTTGTTTAGCATTTGCCTATGTGCCGAAAGAAGGGCAAGCATGGGGCGGCATTTGGAGGCACATACAGAGGGGATTCCGTCGCCAGGTCTTTCGCAGTTTCGCTCAAATGTTCTGCCTGGCCTGTTATAGATTGGTGAAGTCTTTCTTTTTGGAAGATAATTCATTCAATTACTGTTATGGGGAATTTTTACACGAATGCTGAGCAGAAGCCACCAATCTGATAGAAAAACAGGTATCGATATATTAGGCGATGTTCCTTGGGGCACACACCTTTGTCTGTTCTACGAAACCGAAAAAGATTTGATTGATATCCTTGTTCCCTACTTTAAGGCAGGCCTGGAAAGCAACGAGTTCTGTATGTGGGTAACTTCGGCGCCTCTTACAGTGAAAAAGGCTAAGGACGCTTTAAGCGCCGCCATACTTGATTTTGATCGATACATACAAACAGGCCAAGTAGAAATTATCCCGCATGACCAATGGTATCCTAAAGACGGCGTTTTTGAGCTACAAAGAGTTCTTAGGGCCTGGATTGATAAGATTGCCCAAGCTATTTCTGTTGGTTTCGCCGGCATAAGGGTAACAGGTAATACAGGTTGGCTTGAAGCAAAAGACTGGAAGTGTTTTGCTGATTATGAGAAACAGGTAGACAGTGTGATTGATGAATATCAGATGCTGGCAATTTGTTCCTACCCCTTGAATAAATGCGGTGTGTCTGAAATTTTAGATGTAATCAGCAGTCACGGCTCGACCCTTATCAGACGGGAAGGCAAGTGGGAGTTAATTGAAAGCACTGAACGAAAAAAGGCTGAAAAAGCTCTGAAGGTCAGTGAAAACAAGTATAAAACGCTTCTTGAGAACCTGCCACAAAAGATATTTCTCAAGAACAAGAACTCAGTTTATATATCCTGCAATGAGAATTATGCTGCGGACTTAAAAATCAAGACTGCAGAGATTACAGGAAAAACAGATTATGATTTCTTTCCCAAAGAATTAGCTGAAAAGTACAGAGCCGATGACAAAAGGATTATGAAATCCGGCAAGACCGAGGATATTAGTGAAAAATATGTGCAGCGGGGAAAGGAAATATTCGTCCACACAGTCAAAACTCCTGTCAAAGACAATGCAGGCAAAATCATCGGAATATTGGGCATCTTCTGGGACGTTACTGCACAACGACGGGCTCGGAAAAAGCTGTTAGACTATCAAAAACGTCTTCGGGACCTTACATCGGAAATGTCATTGGTGGAAGAGCGTGAACGCCGGCGATTGGCCATTGAGCTGCATGATCAGATTACACAGCAATTGATTCTGTTCAAAATTGATTTAGGGTCATTGGTACAGGAAGAATTACCATCGGAGCTTGCCAAACCACTGGATGAAATTTATCAGCGTCTTGATCGAGTAATTCAGGATACCCGAACCCTAACATTTGATTTGAGCTCGCCTACTCTATACGAATTGGGGCTTGAAGCTGCAATACGAGAATGGCTCTATGAGGAAGTTGAACTAAAACACAAAATTCACACCGGATTTGAAGATGATGAGCAGCCAAAGCCTTTGGATGATGATATTCGTGCCGTTTTATATAGGGCTGTTCGCGAACTGCTTGTCAACGCAGTCAAACATTCACAGGCCAAAAAAGTCAAGGTTTCAATTGGCAGAGATAACAATAACGTACGAATCGAAGTCGTAGATGATGGGGTCGGTTTCGCACCGTCCCCACAGTTGAATAAAATGACAGGCTTCGGGCTTTTCAGCATTCGTGAGAGACTGAACTATCTTGGTGGCAGTATTGAGATAGAGTCTAAACCTAATCAAGGAGCATGTGTTACACTAAGAGCACCGATAAAACGTGGAAAATTTGAAAACAATGAAAGCCAAGGAGGGCATCATGAGCGTAAGAATTTTAGTGGCGGATGATCATGGGATTCTGCGACAAGGAATAACCGCTTTGATTGAAAAACAGAGTGATATGGAGGTGGTTGGTGAAGCTGATAATGGGTTAACCGCAGTAGAAATGGCATATGAGCTTCGTCCTGATGTGGTTCTTATGGACGTAACCATGCCGGTACTGAATGGTATCGAAGCTACTCGCCGAATCAGGGAGGAATTGCCAGAAATTAAAGTTCTGGTTTTATCAGTGCATGCCAAAAGGGAGTTTGTGCTGGATATGGTAAAGGCAGGTGTTTCAGGTTATATGGTCAAAGAGTGCGTACTTGACGATTTAGTCCGGGCCATTAAAGCTGTTATGGATAATCAATCGTACTTGAGTCCTCAGATCGCAAGTATTGTTCTGGAGGGCATTACAAAAGAGAGTATTTTCGATATTACCCGTAACAGGTATGAGCTTCTTTCTCCAAGAGAAAAACAAATCCTCCAACTCTTAACAGAAGGCAGATCAGCAAAACAAATCGCTGCACAATTGGGTCTGAGTATTAAGACCATTGAAGCAAATCGCAGACAAATCATGGAAAAGACGAACGTTGACAATCTTGCAGATTTGACCAAGTACGCAATTCGCCAAGGCTTAACGGCTGTCTAACTAAAAAACTTGGACTCACTGACAAAGTGATTAATCATATCGCTATATCCAAAGGAGTTTCAATGTAGCCGGTAGTTATCATACAGCCCTCCTTTAGTATTGCCCTTGCTTGCTGCTACGATTTGGGTGCTAAAGGTAACTATCAGTATTGATAAAGCTAAAATCTCTCACTAATAAAACCCAATCTTTTCAGAGAAACACCTTTCCAACTACTTTAATTCCACAAATCACCTTTAACTACTCATGCTCCTTCCAGGTTTAACCTGTCCTTAAGTTAGTCTGAAAGTAGGGAAAAACTTTTTAATGTTGTCCGAAGTAATGCCGAAGCGGAAGCATACATTGACATTAAGGTCTGATAAAAGCTACTACGAATATATGGCCTTTTGATTAGCAGCTATTTTTTTAGCTCTCGACTGGCGGAATTGAAAAAGGGATTTTAAATGGGACACAAAATGGGAATGCAAACGGAAGCTACTGGCAAACATATCACACCTTTTAACAAAACAGATAGAATCATCGTAAATTCACAAGCTAAAATCAATGTTGTCGATGTGATTGAGCTAAAGTCGGACGTACGCGTGTGGCGTGCGTTTTTTAGTTTCTATTTTATTTAGTTTCCCCTAAGGGGGAACGAAAGGAGCATTATCATGGCAGTAGAAAAAGCAATTGGTTCCAGCAGTTTAGTCGAAGTTATCGACCGAATTCTGGACAAGGGTATCGTCGTTGATGCCTGGGTGAGAATCTCGTTGGTAGGTATTGAACTGCTTGCCATCGAAGCCAGAGTTGTAGCTGCCTCAGTCGAGACCTATCTGAAGTATGCCGAGGCCATTGGTCTTACCGCAACAGCTGCGTAAGGATAGGTAGCTAAAGAGGATTCTTGCCGAGTCATCCTTATGCACTACACTAAGCTGGGGGGAAGCGGAAAGCATGACTCGCCAAGGAAAATCTCTTCTTAGTGTGGACAATCTCGCCAAAAGGAGAATTAAAACAATGCTTCTAACCGCTGATAAAGAAAATATTCTTGAGAATGTAATATCTTCATATGAAGCCAGAATACAAAGTATTGAAGCATTTTTCGAAGCCACCGGTCAAATCTTCCAGGATTTTCAGGAATCTCTTCTTAGTACAAGAGCCGAACGGGAAAAAATCAACGGTCAGCTAAAAGAAAGGCTTGCCAGGAACGATTCTCTACGCAGGAAAGATTTTGACCGGATGATGGATGTTATCTCTTCACACTTAGACCAGAGCGAACAGGAAATAAGACAATTACCTAAAAAATATCTTGGTGAACAAACAAAACTGGTGCAGCAATTAAGGGAAGGCCTGGGGAATTTCAAGGATGCTCTTAGCAAAGGCCAAGCTAAAAAGGTCAAGGAACTTCAAACACCGATTAAAGAAATCCTCACCAAGCAGGATGAAAGCAAAAACAAAGTTACTTCAAAGTTAAAAGAGTTTCAACAAGGACAGCAACAAACTTCGAAAATGCTCAAGGAGCTTTTAGGCAAGGGGGAAAAGCTGAGAATAAAGGATTTTAAGGCAATGCTTATCGAGTTCAAAAAGCAGCGAGAGGAACGCGTAGCCTATCAGGAGCAAAGACACCAGGAAGTCAAAGATATGCTCAGTAAATTCAAGACCGAACGCACGCAAATAGAACGAACTCGTCTTGCTGAGCAGCAGGAAAACGCAAAATGCAAATAACCGGTAACCATGAGAGCTATCATAAATAATATTATAGATTTTTACCAGATGCAGGCGAAAGCCTTAAGTGTTTTGTTAGATAGCACGGAGAGGGCCTTAGAGCAATCGGAAAAGAAAAGAAAAGCTGATGAGCAGGCGCAAAAAGTGGAGAGCTTTGCAAGGAATTTAACCCTGGATTTGAATAATATGCTCGCCAAGTTTTACTTTCTGAAGGAACGCAAAAGCAGAAGGCAGGAGCAGATGACCACTGGTCAGGAGAGAGCTGTTGCCGAGTTCGCGGTTTTTGTCAAGGCTTTGACCAGAAATCTATCTTCACTGCTCAAGCGCTTCCAGGGAAGTCAGAGCTTTGAAGATAAGATTGATAAGGAAATAAGAGAGCTTGAAGCCAGCGTTGGGCGGAAACTACAGGAGTTTGACGAAGCTTTGGATGAAACTAAGGCCACTTTGACCATTCGTCTCATTGAGTTTGCCCAGAATATTACCGGAGGTTTTGCCAAACTTCTTATTAAAGTTCGAAGTATTGCTCGCACAGTAGCAAATCGAAGAAAGTTAAATAAAACGCTGAAGAAATCAACCCAAAACATTAAGAAACATTCTCCATTGCGGGCCCAGGGCGCCTACGACAATGAATTGGAAAATCTATTTAAATGCCCAAGTATAAAATCGGTCAGCAGTGATGAAAAAAATTCAAAACGTCTGATACACTTAAAAGTATAAGAGAATGCAAAAAGCAAAGATCCAATATGTTTTAGAACGGCTAAGTGAAGAGCTTCGGCGATTTATTGATACTATTGGCGACGTTCCTTATGTTGCCTTGCCTTCAGAAAAGCCAGAGATCATTTGCTTTTCTGGGAAAATCAAGGAACTGACCGGCTATGATGCTAATGAGATATTGGCCGATGGGCAGCACTGGGCAAATATGATTCACCCTGAGGACCTAGTGCGGGTTTTTGATGCCTTTAACAGGTGCAAAAACGAGGGGACTCCATTCGAAATAAAGTACCGCCTTATCCATAAGGATGGTTCACTGCGCTACGTTGTCGACAAGGGTGAACCTGTTTTTAATAACAAGTTGGAAATAACCCAAATTGAGGGAATAATAACGGCTATCGGCCAAAGCTGTAAGGCCGAGAACACACCGCTATCGGAAATTACGAAAGTAACAAAGTTCGGTGACGTAAGTTTAACCGTTTCTTAAGAAGAAAATTTGAAAAATGTTTTAGAAGGAGAAGCGAAATGGTAATGACAATAGCAGAAGATATGAAAAAGCTGACGGAGAACATCATTATTTCCAATGATGTTCGGGTAAAAACGCTAGGTACTCTGGTGGCTGATACCCATAAAACCTTGAAAGGGTTTGAACGGGACCGGGAAAAGATGGCAGGGGAACAGGCTAAATCACTGGGTGATTTCGTGAAAGGCCTCACCAAGAATGTTGAGGATATGCTCAAACGGTTTCAAAAAGAGCATAAGGCTGTGGCGGATGAATTAAGGGCTGGCCTTGAAAAGGGAGAAACAGAAAGGCTTAAGGATTTCCAGAAAATGATGTCTGACATCCAGAAGGCTATAAAGGAAATCGAGACTTTCGTTGCGAACAAACTCAAGGAATTCGATGCTGCCCATGCTGATATGAGCGAGGAGCTTAAGAAAGAGCTGAGTAGCTATGTAATGGGTATCGTTAAGGAAACTCAAAAGCTCTTGAAAGAGTACAGCTCTGAGATGGCACAGGCAAAGAAGACCTGGAAAGGGATGAGTGCTACGATGGCCAAGGCGAGAAAAGCCGGCTTTCTGATGCCGGAAATCGACGCCGGAGAAAAGGTAAGGACCGTTAAGCAGGCAACTCGTCTCGGCGGAGGCTCGCCGAGCCGTAGCGGGACACGTAAAGCTCAAGGTAAAAAGAAAACCTCAACAAAGAGCAAAGGCAGCAGGCAAAAGGCTCACGCTGGCGTCTAAGTGGTTGTCATTGCGAGCCAACCGAAGGTTGGCGTGGCAATCTCATCCGTTGTATTTTGAGATTGCTTCGTCGCTGTGCTCCTCGCAATGACAGAAGGAATACCGAGCTATCGTTGGCGAAAAAATCTAGGAAAGTGTAAACCCGCCACAGGCGGGTAAATACAAATTCGTGGAGGTATCAGATTATGAGCCAGACAACATCTGTTAGACCTGAGATAATGTGCGCTTTTTGCAAAGGTTCGGGAAAAGACCCCTTTGACCTATTAAGCGAGCTTGCCGTCTGCCAGGTCTGTGGGGGCACAGGCAAGGTTGAGGTCAAGGAGCCGGCAATTAAATGTGCTTTTTGTAAAGGCACGGGTGTCTATCATGATACCCGGGTTACCTGCACTATATGTAACGGCAAAGGTATGGTTACGGTTCCTAAAGGCCCAACTGACCAGTGCCCTGACTGTGAAGGCACGGGTGTAGCAATGGATAGCGGAATGCCCTGTCTTAAGTGCAGGGGCAAAGGGGTTGTTTCGAGATGAATGAAATGACAAGATTGGATTCTCATAAAAAAGACTTTGCCAAAAAGAGAGATGAGGCGCTGACTAAATTTAAGTCGCTCAAACAAAACTTCAGAAAGAGAGAAAAGAAAATAAGGACGGATTTAGAAAAAGCGAGCAAAATCTGGGGAAAATTAGGCCAAAGATTCAAGTGGTGGCAGTCGCTGCCATAAAAAAACAAGAATTTCTAACAGAAAAGGAGTGAAATAGAAATGATTGACGAAATGACAACAGTATTGGAACCGAGGCCTTTGTCAGACTTTGTGGAAACAAAGTATGTAAAGGAGATTACCAACCGAGCACTTTCTTACATTAAGGCTGGTTTTCCAGTCCATCTTAGAGGGCCCTCCGGCACCGGCAAAACGACATTGGCAATGCATCTGGCAAGCAAAATTGAAAGGCCGGTCGTGATGATTCACGGCGATGAAGAGTTCTCAACCTCGGATTTGGTCGGTGGTGAACATGGTTATAGGATCCGAAAAGTTGTGGACCGCTTTATTTCAAGAGTTCTGAAGACAGAAGAGGATATGGTCAAACGCTGGGTGGACAACCGTCTGACTGTCGCCTGTAAATATGGATTCACTCTTGTTTATGATGAGTTCACACGTTCCCGGCCGGAGGCGAATAATATTCTGCTTTCTATCCTGCAGGAAAAGATGATGGATTTGCCGGTCGGACGTGGCGGTGAGGAGCCATATTTGAGGGTTGATCCTGATTTCACTGCTGTTTTCACAAGCAACCCAGAGGAATACGCCGGCGTCCATAGAAGCCAGGATGCTTTAAGAGACAGGATGGTAACTATGGATCTGGACCACTTTGACTATGATACAGAACTGGCTATAACACAGGCTAAATCCAAACTATCCAAACAAGACTCTCAAATAATAGTGAACATCGTAAGGGGCTTGAGGGAATCCGGGAAGTGTGAGTTTGCACCAACCGTTCGCGGCTGCATTATGATTGCAAAGACGCTTAAGGCTCAAAAATTAACTCCTTCCAAATCAAGCAGCGCATTTATGCAGATGTGTCAGGATATTCTTGCATCGGAAACAAGCCGCGTTGGTTCAAAGACAAATCAGGATAGAGTTAAGCAAATAGTGAGAGAGCTTGTTGCCAAAGAACTTGGCATAGGAAAAGCCATTAGTGTCGAAAAGAAAGCCACGGAGAGCGCCACTGCTGTTGAGACAGTTGACAGCAGAAAAGAGAAGAAAGAAAGTGAAAGTCTTGCTGGGGTATCCAGCTGACAAAGAAAACAATATGAGAGGATAGTCAAATGACACTTATGCGAGCATTTTCAAAAGTAGATAAAGATGGAAAGATCAAGCTCCCGAATAACATTCAACAAGCAGCACAGCTTAAGGAAGGACAATTGGTCGAATTGAAGATTACGGGAGCGAGCAAAAAGAAGAATATTTTGATTTCAGCAAGAGGTTCTACGGGATAGAGCTATAAGTTCCTTACGGAAAGGGGTTAAAAATGAAGGATGTTAATAACCTGAAAGGAATCCATGGAGCGGGGACTATGCAGAGCAGAAAGAAACGCTCTATCCCCAGGGTTCAAAGCTCGACATATTTAGATTTGTATATGCTCGATAAAGAAAAAGAAAGACTCCTGAAGGAAGACAGGAAATTGTCTATGAGGAAAGATTGTATCCGAAAGCGGCTCGAAGAGATTGAGCACGAGATAAGCAAGATAAAAGAAGCGGAAGTTGCCTCGAAAGCTGGGAAAGGCACAAGCTCTTCAGGACGCGCATTCGCTCAAACAAACGGGGCGAAAAAAGAGTTTAAGACGATGGCTCTAACTTATTAAACTAAGCGAGATTAGGGACTCAGGAGAACATAATAAATGGAGTGGACAACGTTTGACTTCAAAAGTCAAAAGGCAGGCAAAAGAGGTCAAGTTCTAAATAAAAATGTATACAAATGTGGATTCTGCAGCGGGAAAGGATTTATGCCCTCCAGGAAAAGTACTAAGTGCTCAGTGTGTTTAGGTGCGGGAATTATAGGGGTTCAATCCCCAGCAGTTATATGTGCTTATTGTAATGGGTCGGGAAAATCACATTTAAACACCGACCTTACCTGTATTGTTTGTGGCGGCAAAGGAGTTGTGAGTGTGCCCACTGCCCAAGTCCAGATGTGCCCTGCCTGCAAAGCCAGGGGCAGAGAAAAGGGAGCTAATTTTCCGTGTTTAACATGTTCAGGAAAAGGTGTGGTTACAAAATAGGTCTTCAGGAGCAGTATTATGAAAATAGACCAAGTACGTGAAGCAATCAGGAGCTTTTTTGAAAAGACTCTTGGTACGG
>Ga0315543_1000365_pt1 | contig 56399 bp, 47 predicted proteins | sample SalMarSW160210MG_2_FD_203098 | JGI IMG/M metagenome (GOLD analysis project Ga0315543, IMG submission 203098) | Salt marsh sediment microbial communities from the Plum Island Ecosystem LTER, Massachusetts, United States - Salt Marsh Sediment SW1601-210 ... | reverse complement strand
AAGGGTTCCGATTATCGCACTGACAGCAAATGCCATGAAGGAAGACAGGATAAAGTGTTTTGAATGTGGCATGGATGACTGTATTGCAAAACCGATTAACCGTAAGATTTTATTAAAGACCATCGAAAAATGGATATCAAAAGGTTAGGCAGTGAGATTTATTACCGGACAGAAGGTTTTGAAATCGGTTTTAATTATAGATTGGGCAACATGGTGCTTTTTCAAAGCTCTCTCAACAATTTAACTATTTAAAAAGTCTGTAGCGTTAGGAGTTTCTATGAATTTCAGTAAATTATCGAAAAACATAGGCCTGGAAGAAGAAGAATATATAGAGCTGTTTGAACTTTTTGTTGAGACCGGTATGGAAGATCTTAACAAACTTTGGTTTGCCATCGATATAGCAAGTACGGAAAAAGTAGCCAGTATCGCCCATTCTTTGAAAGGCGCTTCCTTAAATCTGGGATTGAACGAGTTTCAGGAAATCGCAGAAGCAATTGGAAAGACAGCCCGTGATGGGCAACTGGAAAAAACTGCACAACTCGCTAAAACATTACAGGAAAAACTGGATAACGTTGCCGGTGTTGTCGGGTGTTAAGCTTTTAGTTTGAACTTTCTCAAAGGGGTGTATTGTTATGAAAAAAATACTGGTTGTGGATAATCATTCTATGATACTCAAGTTTATGAGCGATTTACTTGAAAAAGAAGGTCATCAAGTATTGACGGCATCAGACGGTCTTTCCGCTCTTGAAATATTAAAAACTAATATTCCTGACGTAATATTTGCCGACCTTATCATGCCGAATATCGATGGAAAAAAGCTATGCCGGATAGTTCGGCGAATACCCAAACTTAAAGATGTTTTTATTGTTATTCTTTCTGCAATTGCTGCCGAGGAGGAACCACGTCTTGATGACTACGGCGCTGATGTCTGCATTGCAAAAGGACCCTTTAATAAAATGGCCGAGCATGTTCTTATGGCTCTGGAGCTTTCAGACGCTGAACCAACCCAAAGGTTGAAAGGAAGAATAATCGGACGAAAAGAATTATTTAAACGAGAAATTACAAAGGAATTGTTGGCGTCCAAAAAACATTTTGAAGCAACGTTAAACAATATTTCCGAAGGGATCCTGGAACTTACTTCTGAATTAAAGATTGTTTACGTAAATCCTGCCGCCCTCTCAATAATCGGTATTCCTGAGGAAAACCTATTGTCTTCAGACTTCACAAAACTTTTCAATGAAAAACATCAAAAAACAATTATAGATTCTCTTAAAAACCCAGGCAACAAACAACGAATAATCAGCCCGGAAGCTGCGGTAGAACTTAACAATAAACAGATCACTTTAAATGTCATTCCGATCAAAGAAAATGAGCACAATCCTATTCTTGTTATTCTAAAAGACGTCACTCAACGAAAGCAAATGGAAGCACAACTTCAGCATGCCCAGAGGATGGAGGCTATAGGTACCCTGGCTGCCGGTGTTGCGCATGAGATAAATAATCCCATCAGCGGTGTGATGGGCTATGCCGAGATACTAAAAGACCGGTACCAAAAGCAAGGCCGAAATGACGATATTCCAAATAAAATTATCAAAGAAGCGGAGCGCATTGCAGAAATTGTAAAAAGTCTCCTTTCGTTTGCATGGGGTTGGCAGGAAGAAAGCAGTCCTGCATATCTTAAAGATATCATTTCCAATACTCTTAAAATGATAAAAGGACGAATAGCAAAAGACGGCATAAAATTGTCTGTTGATGTTCCAGACAATCTTCCCGATATTAAAGCTCATTCCCATGAAATTCAACAGGTTTTTTTAAATATTCTCAGCAATGCACATTATGGTCTGAACCAACGATTTCCTAAATCCAATCAAAATAAATCCCTTGAAATTGAAAGTGAGACAATCAAACTTGAAGACCAAAATTATGTTCGAACAACATTTTACGATAACGGTGCAGGAATTCCAAAAAATATTTTGAATAAAATTTGTGATCCATTTTTTTCCACCAAACCTCCAGGCTATGGTACGGGGTTGGGGCTTTCCATCAGCCACGGCATAATTTATAATCATGGGGGAAAACTTTTGTTTGAAAGTGTGGAAGGAGAATACACAAAGGTTATGGTTGATCTGCCGGCAATTGGATAACGAATCGGAATTTTTATCCCGCTATCACCCTAAAAAATAAAGCCAAGCGATTCCTTTTACCAGCATCCCCGCTCGATCGGGATTTCCGCTTCGCTACAACAAATGACCAGCATCCGGCATCAGAAATGTCCAATTTTCGTGCAATCTGCTTTTATCTCAAAGGCTATAGAATTTCCGAGACGTTAAATTACGAGGCCTGAATTTAATAATTTAAGGATTTTTGATAAAAAAGGTGTATTATTCGTCTAAGTGTTTAACTTTCAAATATAAAAACCTCATCCATGAACCCATTGAACTCACAAAATATATTTCATTCCAACATTAAGAAATTGTTTGGAAAATCTCCCGATGATGATCCTATTACAATCGGCGAGGTCCTGAGACGAAAAGGCATTATTACCGAAAACCAACTCCGGGAAGCCCTAAAGGTACAAAAAGAAAAACTCTATACCTTAGGCAAGGCCGTTCGATTGGGACAAATCATCGTTGAACTCGGTTATGCATCGGAAGAAGAACTGGTCAAGGCAGTAAATATTGAATATCATATTTCGGTTAAAACGCTGGCAGACGACATCAAAGGACTTGTCAAAAATAAGCGCGGGAACTTTGTCGAAGGTCTTCCTCCACCCCATATCCCCATATGGCTTCAGTTTTTTGCTGCAACCATGCTCATTATAATCACTACTATTTTTGTAATGAGCTTTTTTATGTTAAGCCAGCAAAAAGAAAGGCTTTACCGGCAAACCGTAAAGATCGGCAAGGTCAGTCTGAACTATTTTAGCAGCAACTCTCCCGTTCCCCTTCTGGAAGACAACATTTTAAGGCTCAATACGTTAATAAAGGGGGCAACTGCTGTTGAGGGGCTTGTTTATGCCATCATCGTTGATCACAATCAGATCATAAAGGCACATACGGACATAAATGAAATCGGTAAGACCTTTGAAAAGTTCACGAACATGGAAAATGTGAAAAAAGAGCAAGATGTTACTTACTTTAATTACTGCTCAAAATCCGGCCAACATATTTTGAATTTAAACCGTCCTGTATTATTTAAAGGTAAAAAGCTGGGGCAAGTCCATGTTGGAGTGTCGATCGATTTTATTGAAAAATTAATCCACAAAGCTCGTTTGACAATTGTCGCAATAACATTTTTTATTATACTGTTCGGGAGTGTAATTGCAGTATGGCTCGGATTCCATTTCTCCCGCCCCATTTCAAATCTTGTTGTGGCAACCGGTGAAATCGGATCAGGAAATTATCAGCACAAAATAATTCTGGCAAGAAATGACGAATTGGGAAACCTGGCCACCGCCTTCAACCGCATGGGAGACGAACTCTGGAAGAATTCTCTCATGCAGAAATCGTTTGGTAAGTATATCGGTTCTGAAGTTCTTGAAATGATCATGGCCAATCCCGAAAGTGCCTGGCTTAAAGGCCATAGGAATGAAGCCACCATCGTGTTCACCGATATCAGAGGATTTTCATTATATTCAAAGTTTAAGGAGCCGGAAGAGATCGTTGAAGGTCTGAATGAATACTTTGAGATTGCCACACAAGCAATAAAGGATCATGGAGGGTATGTCGATAAGTTTATCGGTGATGCGGTTCTGGGAGTTTTTGGGGTCCCGGTTTATCACAAAGATCATGTGGAAAGGGGGGTAAGGGCCGCCAGCGACATGCAGAAGAAGTTTATGAATAAACGATACAATGGAAACAGCCTCCTTCAATCTGTAGGTATCGGAATTAATTCCGGTATCGTTGTATCAGGTAATATCGGATCACAGGATAAAATGGAATATACGGTAATTGGTGATACGGTAAACCTGACTGCACATCTGAACAGGCTTGCCAGGCCCGGCGAAATTATTATTACTAAAAGTGTTTATGAAAATCTTGAAGACATGATTACCGTAAAACCGCTTTCTCCGCAATACATCAAAGGCAAAACAAAACCGGTTGAAACGTTTAAGTTGCTCAGCATAAAGGACAAGCTAAATGCAACAATTTGTAAATAGAAGGAAAATCATTTTCCACATAATTGTTTTATTATCTCTTTTATTGCTTGCCGCCTGCGCCACAATTACCCGGTGGTATCACAAGACTTCTGAAATTCGCATTAATGACGACTTTATCATTGTCAAAGCAACCGCCAAAGACACGCTTTCTTCCCTTGCCGCCGAATACTTGAACGATCCGTCCAAAGGGTGGTTAATCGCCGAATTTAACCATATCAAAAGCCTGACTTCCGGACAGGAATTGTGCATCCCTTTATTCCCTTTCAATAAGGGCGGCCTTAAATCCGGAGGTTTTCAAACCGTCCCGGTTTTGGCATATTACAGTTTTTCCAAAAACAAACCGAGTAAAATATCAATCACTCAAGACGACTTTAAAGCCCAGATGAAATATCTTAAGGAAAACGGCTATCATGTTATCACGCTGGATCAATTATTGAGCTTTTTCGATTACCAGGAACAAGTACCTGAGAAATCTGTTGCAATTACATTTGACGACGGATGGATCTCCGTATATGACATCGCTTTTCCCATATTGAAAAAATATGGTTTCCCGGCCACAATTTTTATTTACACCGATTTTATCGGCGGCGGAAAAGCCATGTCCTGGAAACAAATCAAAGAGCTTTCAGAAGCCGGGTTTGATATCCAATGCCAAACCAAAACCCACCGAAATCTGACAGTGCTTAGAGAAAAGGAGTCCTTTAGAGAATACTTCAAATCCCTTGAAATGGAGATAAGTTACCCCAAAAAGGTTATCAAAAAGAAGCTGAACAAAGAATGCGAATATCTGGCATATCCTTACGGTAAAACCAACAATCTCGTCATTGCCATGTTAAAAAAACACGGCTACCGTGCCGCATTCACCGTTGATAAGAAATCGAATCCGTTTTTTATTGATAAATACAAAATCAATCGTTCGGCAATATACGGCGAATATGATATTGAGAAGTTTAAAAAGAAACTGTCCGTATTCCAACACATGGAATTGAAATGAAAAGGTTATTTACCATTTATTTACTGTTAATGGTTCTGTTTTTTTTCACTGGATGCGCCGGTGTGCGGGAGTTTTTCGGTGATATCACCGAGAAAATTCTAAATAAGAATCCCGAAAAAGCGCCCGAGGTCACTAAAGCTTTACCTTCTTTTTCTTACCTGGAAAAAGCGCTGGAATATGAAAAAAATGATGAATTGCAAACCGCCCTTTTTTACATGCAAATTGCCGGCACACTGAATCCGGACAGCACAAAAATTCCTGAAAAGATAGCCTCTTTAAAATCATTCATCGATCATAAGGCAAGGCAGCATTTTGCAAAGGGTGTGGAATTTTGCGAAAAAGAAAGATTCAAAGACGCACGAAGGCAGTTTCTAACAACGTTAAGATATTCCCCTAATCATAAAGAGGCTTTAACCTATCTAAAAAACAGGTTATATTCAAAAGAATACCTAAACTATAAAGTCAAAGAAAAAGACACCCTAAAAGATATTTCAAAAAAATTCTACAAAGATCCTTCAAAAAATTTTCTGATCGCCTATTTTAATAATCTTAAAACCGGTAACGAACCCGTATCCGGGACCATTCTTGAACTTCCCGTACTCGAATCAAAATTTAACCAACCCCCAATCGATATCCGTATTGAACTGATAAAAGCGGAAAACCTTTTGGAAGAAAAAAGATGTCGGGAGGCGCTGGATATTGCAGAAAAAATTCTTGAATATGATCACTTGAACAAAAAGGCATCTGATTTGAAAAATTCTGCCTATTACCAGATTGGTCTGGAGTTGAGCGGACAGGAAAAATATCCGGAAGCCATAAAGATGTTCAAAAAGGTAACTCCCGAATATCAGGGAGTTAAAGAAGCCATACAACAGGTAATTAATAAAGAGTTGATCAAGGCTAAAAACCTTTTAAAAGAAAAACAATATGAACAGGTATTGGCTGTGGCAGGAAAAATTTTAGATTATGACAAATCGAATAAAGCGGCTGAAGATCTGATCAACACCACTTTTTGTCAACAAGGAAAGGACTTGATCATTCGAAAAAACTATACCCAAGCATTAAATGTGCTTAACAGGGCAAACCCTCAATATGATTGCGTTAAAAAAACCATATCTGATGTTTACAAAGCTAAGAAGAAACAGGCTGAAGTACATTACCTTAACGGCGTCAAACATTTTTTGAATGAAGAATTACAAAGCGCCATAAAGGAATGGGAAAAGACTTTGGCCCTGAATCCCGAGCACAAAAAAGCAAAAAAAAATATCAACAACGCCCGGAGTTTGTTAGAAAAATTAAAAAAAGTCAAGTAGTCTTTCCGAGTCAAAAACACCAAGAAAATAGGCTCGTCCGGTGGAATCCCCTGAAGGGAGTTCGCCTAGCGGAATTCCACAGGACAAGCATTTAAAAAGTGAGACCTTTGGCAAATTCCATAAAAAAACAAAGCACCTCATCTGGAGTGGGAATTGATTTAATATTTCATATACGCTTGTGGTGTGTTTTCGGCAATATACTTTACCGCATTATAAATGCAAGTCCTGATCGCCTTTTCCATGGGGGTTTTTGCAAATCCGCCTAAGCTGCCCCCCATGCCGCCACTGCCGGTGAGTGCGAGAAGCCCGGCACCCATATCGACACTTTTGCCCTCACCTTCTATACGGGTTGCAGCTAAAACTTCAGATGTACGGGTGTCAACAATACGGATATCCATGGCCATACCAAGCACACCGCCCCCAAGTCCGCCGCCTGCTCCGGATGTGGCCGGATCCCACCCGGTTATGGCGGCCATAATCAGCAGATCAGCCCCCTTGATTCCGCCTTTTTTAATACCGCTCTTGTCAGCATAACCTTGTCCGGTTAATGCCATTTCTTGTTTAAGCGCATCAACATTCATGCGCTCCAACACGCGATATCTCTTGCTTTGCACCATAGCGGTGGTCAACATGTCTTTTAACCCGGTCATATACCCTGAATTCCGCTCATGGGTAACCGTGTACGATTGTCCGCCAATTCCTGAAATCTTGGTCGTACTGCTGCTCCCCCCGACTTTCCATTCGAATCTGTACACAGCGACTTTGGCTTTCGGTCCACTATAGGGTGGAAGTGCCATTTCCTCTCCCGTATCTGTCTTGGCGGTCGGCTTGACCATGCTTTCCATACATCCTGATGTCATAAAAAAACCAGCAGCGGAATCAGAACCATTAAGAATAATTTCTTTTGCATTGCAACCTCCTTGAATAACTTTGTTTTTATGAATTATGATAAATTTTGAAACTAATTTGTGTTTGTTTGCAGATTTGCACGGAATAGAATGAATTGAGAAAGTTTTAATCTAAAGAAATTATACTGTCAATCAGAAATAAAGATACCAACGGACTTAGGCCCGAGATTCTCTTAATCCTTCAATTCATCTCAACTCCATTTCATAACCCGCCATATTCAGCTTGTGGGCTATTTTTTCAACGTGGTCAGATCCGCGTGTTTCGAGTTCCAGATCGACTCGTGTGACATAAATGGGCAAATCCCTTGCACGACGGTCATGATAAATATGAAGAACATTTGCTTTAAGACCGGATATCAAGGCCAGCAATTGAGCCAAAGAACCGGGGGTGTCGGTCAGACGCACCCTTATGCGTATTATCCTGGCATTTTTTAATAACCCCTGAGTCAGGATGCGACCCAACAGAGAACTGTCCACATTGCCGCCGCTGATTAAAAGAACGACTCTGCTTCCCCGGGGAACAATTACTGAACCGTTTAATAGGGCCGCCAGGGAAACCGCCCCTGCGCCTTCGGCCAGTATCTTTTTTCGTTCCAGAAGCAATAGGATGGCCGCTGCAATCTGATCTTCCTCTACCAAAACCACATCATCAACATACTTTCTTATGATATCGAAATTTAGATTCCCCACCTGTTTAACATTTATGCCGTCGGCTATGGAGTGATGGGAATCGACTCTCGTAATTTTACCACTGCGATACGATTCATAGGCCGAAGGACAGGCTGAAGATTGAACGCCGATGACTTTAACTCCCGGTCTGATTGATTTTACTGTGGATGCTATACCCGAAATAATACCGCCACCACCGATGGGCACAAGAATCATGTCGGTTTCTTTGAGATCTTCCAAAATTTCCAAAGCCATAGTACCCTGCCCGACAATAATATCAGGATCGTCAAAGGGATGAATAAAAGTTTTTCCTTGAAGAGCCATTTCTTCAGCTTTTTTAAGGCATTCTCCCAAACTCTGGCCCTCAATGACTACCTTGCCTCCATAGCCATGCGTAGCTTCCTGTTTTGTGATGGAAGCCCATTCAGGCATCACTATGGTTGCCGGAATGAGCGCCTGGCTGGCGGCCAGGGCAACCCCTTGAGCATGATTTCCTGCAGACGCCGTCACCACACCGCCATAACCTATTCTTTCTTTGTTGTTCAAAATACTATATGTTGCACCTCTGATTTTGAAGGATCCTGTTTTCTGAAGGTTTTCTAATTTGAGGTAAATTTCTCCACCAAACATTTTACTAAGAGAAGGTAAATAGACCAGCGGTGTTTTAATAACCTTCCCTTTAATCATCTTTGCGGCCTGTCGAACATTTTCAATGGAAATCATAGGTCAATCCTTTTCTGCCCAACCTTTTTCTACTCAACTATTCAGGGTAAACGCATTTGATTTCGGTGCAGCGTAGCGACGGCGTGTTTCTCTTGGAAACCGACTGACTGTTTGAAGGGCGTTAGCACGCGTTAGCCCAAGCCGAATGAAATTATGACTTAAAAAATCAATGGGATAATTTAACAATAAATTGTTCTTAATAACTCTGGCGCGGCTCGGGCTTACGGGTGCTTAAGGGTTCACGAAAAAATAAATTTACAATTTTGGGGGTTGAGGCGCCCGGCTGGCAAGACACGAAAACTTAAGGTATATCAAGCATATTTCGAGTTTTCGTAACGCAGCCAGTCGGGATGCATCGGCATCCAAAATGTGAAGTTATTTTTGAGTGAGCCCTGAGCACAAGTTTCAGTCGGTTGGAAAGAGATACACGCCATCGTGGAGCGTTTTCCCTGTATTGGGATTCAAATGCGTTTGCCCTGCTCAACTATTTGACGAAAATTTAATTTTATTCTATTTAGTAGTATGAATGCAATAAATCATTTGTTTTTCAATGACAATTACTTAAACCTATATTTTAAGTATAAGACCAAAACCAGCTGTTATTTTATATGATATATTCTAGTTAGTGTCCATCCATAAATGAGGATTTTTGTTCAAGATCAAGGCATGTGAAAAAAATAACCACAGGCATATGTTTAATATTCCAAGGATTATTTTTTGAACATAACGCAGAGATTGGGCAAAAAGACCATTTATGGATGGACACTAGTTAAAGACAAACTATCAAGGATATGGTTATGAGCATCAACCTTTGGCTTGAAGAACGATTACTTCAGGTTGTCGATTTTTTCTATGCGTACCTGTCGCAACCTATCCCCGATAAAGAACTATTGAAACAGTGTAAAATTGTCTCACATCGGGGAGAGCATGATAATAAGACGGTTTTTGAGAATACAATCTCTGCATTTGACCGTGTAAAAAAAGCCGGCGTGTGGGGTATAGAATTTGATATCCGGTGGACCAAAGATCTGCAACCGGTTGTCTTTCATGATACGAACCTTCAAAGAGTATTTAAGTCTGATATAGAGGTAAACAAGGTAACACTTGCCGAGTTAAAAGAACATTGTAACTTGATCCCTTCTCTTTCCGAAGTCATTCAAAAGTATAGCAAAACCTTACACCTTATGGTCGAAATCAAGGAAGAAGAATATCCTGATCCTGTATATCAAAACAATGTGTTGAAGGATCTTTTCGATCCGTTGACGCCTCAGGTTGATTTTCATTTCATTTCTTTGCGGCCCGAGATGTTCAGGTTGATCAACTTTGTACCTTCGTCAACATTTCTTCCGAGCGCCCGGCTCAATGTTAAACGGTTAAGTAATCTGGCCCTTTGGAAAAATTACCGGGGAGTTACAGGGCATTACTTTTTAATAACCGATGCCATACTGAAAAAACATCATAAGCAAAACCAACGCATTGGAACAGGATATATTGGTTCTAAAAATTGTTTATCCCGTGAGCTCAACAGGGGTATAGAATGGATTTTTTCGAATAATGCGGTAGAACTTCAGAACATATGTAATTCGCTTCTGTAATCATACTAAAAAATTCTAAAAAAATAAGTTGCGATTGATCAACGACCAATGCTCAATAATCAATATCATCACAGATTTGATGCAAGCTCAAGCTGATTCTTGTTAATGCTAAGATGAAACTCGGGATGGATAAACTCATGATGTTGTTCAATGAATGGTATATAGACCAGCAGATAACTTTTCGGTTTTATAGTTATATCCCGGAGTATTGGAAAAAGGTCTTTTTGAGGTTTCATAAAACCGGCCAGGTTTACGGTAAGGCTTTCAATGGCTTCCTCAATCGGTAACGTTACGGGATGGAGTCGGGTGTCCGGCAATTCCCTGACCAGTTTTCCCTGTGGTTGTGCAATGGTTATATTGCGAGCAAGACGTAGGAAAACCTGAGGTCTGACCTTGAACGCCAGGGCCCAAAAACGAAATTCCACATCTTCCCATTTTTTCTGAATCGCTTTCGGTATATTGGCAATCCTGACCAGATCCGCATACGAATTGAGCGTTATCCCGGTTACATCCGCCTTTATACGCCAGAATGGGAGATAAATAATATTTTCCTCTTTTGCCGGCAGGATTGCGAATTTCAGCTTTTTGAATCCATTTGCAGTTGGCCTCCAGACCGAATCGCAGTTCTTGCAGTTCAGAACCAGAGCATCTCGCCGGCCTTCTAAATCCCATCCGCAATCCGGACAGAGCGTCGGGATAAAATTAATGCGGCCGTCGGGACATCCGCCCTGAAGAAGCGTCGCGTCAAAATCATCCGGCAGTACCGGAGAAACCGGCTTGTTCAATATGGCGTCAAATATTTTATCATTTGCATAAAAAGGAGAATAAATAAGACTGAGCGTTTCACCAATATGTGACTGGTGAAAAACGGGATTCGGTAAAGAAATGCTGTAACGGTGATTAAAAATATTCATCACGTTTTTAAAGGGCTGGGTCGGCTTCAGAAAATATCCCTTGCTCTCCGGGGTAACAAAATTAAGCTTAAGTGCCTGACTGCGCAGTCCCACGGAAATTGGAAAATAACTGGATTCCACGGCCTGGTGACTGAAATCTATAAACCTGTGTTTTATTCCGTCTTCTACACAGGAAAAAATCATCCCTTTAAATCTCCAGTAGGGAAAAAATACTATATCTTTATTTTTCGGAGCGGAGTTGGGGAGCATATAGCGAAAAAAATCGTTTTGAAGCAGATAGGATTTTACCCGGCAGAACTCGCAGCCAAAGAGTCGATCTGTTTCTTTCAAAATAGCCGGCGCTCCGCACTGCGGGCATTGATGTTCGATCAGTATGTCAGACATTTTTCAATACAAAAATTAAAGTGTCATTTTAATTTCATAAAACAACGAGGCCAACAAGCATTCAGGTGATCCGGTTTTTAAGCGGGTCACTGTCTGAGCCGTTAAAAATCGGATTATCTGAATGCGATATTTTTTTCAAAGGGCTAAATTGATACAAATTTAAATGTATGGTTCGCCGGCTCTTAAAGCTTCTCCCCGCACTGGTTGCAGAATGTCGATTCCGTAACGTTCTCGCCGCCACATTTTGAGCAAAATTTTGGCTTTGGTTTTTCTTCTGCCGGATGGCCGCAGCGTGAGCAGAACTTTGCGCTAGGAGTCAGGTTTTTACCGCATTTTGTACACTGTTTAAAAACAAGTTGCTGATGACCGCAAAACGGGCAGAATTTTGCATCCGGGGGAATTGTTTTGTTACAATCCGGGCATGAAATCTCTTGCCGGGTGCCGGGTTGCCGGGATTGGAGCTGTGCTCCGGAAAAGTATTGGGAAAACATGGCCGGCATCATCAATCCTAATCCCATGCCCATCCCGGGACCGGCGCCACCCTCGGCTTCCGAAGCTTTTTCCATGGCCATGGCCGCTTTCATCTGCATGAGTTTATTCATATCCTTGAAAACACCCATACGGCTCCGGTCGTCTATGGCCTGCTGAACCTCGGGCGGGGGGGTGATGGCATTGACATATAAATGGGTGAGTCCAAGACCGAAGTTGCTGAAATCCTTCTGGAGACGTTTGACCATACCCTCGGACAGCTCTTCGTATCTTGCAGGAAGATTCAGGATCGAGTCGATTGTCTCTCCCATGTAATCGTTGAACCTTGAGACGATAACACGATTAAGATATTCTTCAATTTCCCGGGTGGTATACATGCCCTGGGTGCCAACAAGGTTGTTTACAAACAACACCGGTTGCATGACCTGAAGGTTAAAGACTCCAAAAGCCCTGAGCCTGATGAGACCCAGTTCGGAATCCTTAAAGGCCACAGGGTCGCGGGTTCCCCATTTGAGGTTTGTGAATACCTTTATATTTACGAAATAGACTTCCGCCCTAAGCGGGCTGGTAAGTCCCCATGGCAGGCTGAGAATTTTTGTTAAAATGGGAATGTTTGCTGTTTTAAGGGTGTGCCGTCCCGGCCCAAAAGCGTCAATAGCCTTACCCTGATAAAAAAAGACGCCTGCCTGGCTTTCCCTTACCGTAAGCTGAGCCCCGTATTTGATTTCCCCGGAACCTTTCTGAGGGAGTCGATGAACAAGTTCCTTGCCGGTATCATCGAACCATTCCAGATTTTCCAAAAAAACGATATTATTGGTGCCCATAATTGTTATCTCCCTTTAAAGTGAATTTCTTAAAGTTCGAAGTGAACTATATTGTCTAACCTAAAGAATTTAATCATTTTAATTATTCAGCGACGGGTATTTCAATAACCAACCATCTTGATTTATACCCACCCGGACCTGTATAATTGCTTTAACAGCTTACGTGTCGCAGCGCTGACCTTCAGGGTTTTGATATCCCTGGATGAGGCCCAGCATACATCAGTGGCATCATCACCCGGTCGGAGTTTTCCGCTCACATAATCGGCCGCCAGGTCCACAATAACGTAGTGAAACAGGATTGCCCCTTTCGGGTCACGTTCAATTACGTCAAATGTATATATAGGCTCTCCGGCCTGTATAGTCAGGCCGGTCTCTTCCCATATTTCCCGTTCTGCTGCTTCCTGAAGGGTTTCGCCCAACTCAACTGATCCTCCGGGAATGGTCCAGTGGTTTTCAGCAGGCGGTTTGGCTCGCAGTACCAGCAAGACCTTTTCTTCCTTAAAAACAACGGCGCCCACTGCCACAAGCGGGCGGTTTGGATAGGCGCCATTTATTATGGATTCCGGTTTTTCCATTGGCTTTTAGACCTTTTTAGCCCGAACGTTGCTTTCGGTTGAATCATACGTTCTTTTTAAAATCTTCTATTCGTTGACAGATCGGATCTATTTCCGGAAAACTTGTGCCGAGTTCCCTACCCTCAAGATTATCGATAAAAATAGCATGCATATACGGAATTTCGGCAATCACCTTGTCACGGTTTATATTTTTATGCATTGTTTCTATGGTTTTTTCATCAAACTTGTTAAGTACAAAAAATATTTCGACCCCCGCTTTTATTGCCATATCAATCATTTGCTCTGACAGCACAAACGACTCAAAACAGGGATCCACGACTCCGATGATCATATCGCATTCTGCATCGACTCTGCGACCAAAATGCTCCATGCCGGCGGATGTATCTACGATAACGATTTCATTTTCTTTAAAAACGAGTTTTGACAAAACCATTTTTGAAAGCACCCCCATGGGACAGGCACATCCTTCTCCAAAATGATGAATCTTTCCAACAACAAGCAGCTTGATTCCGTCAGATTCAGTGATACAGTCCCCTGGAATTTCATTGATGCGTATTCTTTCTTTAAAAGGAACGGCATCTAAAGTCTGGGGGAATGCCGACGCTGTCATTTCTCTAAATCCCTTTTTACCGCCCAGACTGTCCATTAATGAGACAGGATGGGAAATACCAAGCAATCGGTGAAGACCATAATTCGATTCATCAGCATCGACCAGTAAAACACGGTACCCCCGATTTTTCAAAGCTGTTGCAATAAGGGCCGAGAGGGTGCTCTTTCCGCTGCCACCTTTGCCACAAATTAAAACTTTCATACCACTTTCCCCTGTTCCTTTTTATTTTTTTCCATTACCTTGTCCATCTCTTTTTGCATGGCTTTGGGAAATCTTTCCATGGCTTGTTCTAAAGTCCCTGCATCAAGAATAGACTGAAGTAATACAGGTCCTGATGGTGACATCAACTGTGTCTGTGCCATATAAATGGGATCTCGGCTTTCATCATCAGATCCATCGGGTTTTACAGGTGTAAGTCGCCTTATGGCGGCAACTTTGATATCGGTGAAGGATTCCTCACGGTAAAGATTATTCCGGTCCACGGTGAAGTCGATCTTGGGCTGCGGGTCATTACTGGGCATAGTTTTTCTCCTTTTTCTCGCGTTTTTTTAAACTCCCAATACTTCTTGAAAAATTTTAAGTTCCAGACCAATACCAAAAGGATTAATACTTGTCCATACCTATCACCTAATCCAAATAGACCGGAAAAGTGCCTAAAGTGAACTAAAGTTTGAAGTGCCTAAAGTGTAGGCATTCTATCAATTTAAATATTAAATGTGTTGCGCCTGTGGCGCTTTCCTTAACTTTAGCTCACTTTAGTTCACTTCAAACTTTAGCTCACTATAAATCAATAAATACAAAATATTACAAACATCGGCAACAAATTGTCGATATGACATAGCTAAGCGCCTAAATTCTTCAAAGAATGCTCTTTACAATCACGATAGACCTTTCCGATTTTAGATACGGGAGTCTATATTTTTTCAGTATAATGTTAAAATTGCTTATGCTGTTTTTCTGTATGCCAGACCTTTTCTTTATCGGTAATAGCGCAGATTCTATTTTCTTGACAGACATTCTCCCCTTCATGGCTATTATAAATCCATCTTTTGCAAGCAAGGGCAATGACATCTGGACGAAATTGACCATGGAGGATAAGGCCCGGCTTATGATGACATCATAAGTATTGTTAGAGATGAAAGCCCTGGACAGATCCTCCGCCCTGACATGACAAGCCTCAATATTATCAAGACCGAGCATTCTGATCACATGTTTCAAAAAACTGACCTTTTTTCTGGAAGCATCAATAAGAGTAACAGATAAAGAGGGTATCATGATCTTAAGTGGAATCCCGGGGAATCCGCCGCCCGAACCAATATCAAGCAAAGAGGTATCCGGAGGAATAATCGGGGCCGGTGCTATGGAATCCAGAAAATGTTTTACCGCAATCTCCAAAGGATCGGAAATGGTAGTCAGGTTGATCTTTCGGGTCCATTTTAAAAGTTCAAAAGCATGAATTCCAAATTGATCTATTTTTTCCTGATCAATTTGGATTTCAAGATCTTTGGCCCCGTCATATATAACATTTTTCCAATTTTTTGAGCCGATCTGCATCATCAATCACTCATTCTCCATTTTTGTTGTAACTTCTCAATAAATTATGGATTCGGGTCAATATGATTATTTAATACACCAGAACTTATTGAGAACTTACTTTTTGTTGACCTAACCTTTGCAGATTGATATTAAAACCAATTTGGCTAAGGAGATGACAATGAAAATCATACACTACTCTGAAGCAGAACCCAAGCGTTTCGATGCGGATACTGTAAAAGGTGTTACAGGACGTTTGGTAATCGGCAAATCTGACGGAGCTAATAATTTTTGCATGCGATTTTTTGAATTGTCTGAAGGTGGCTATTCTCCAAAACATTCACATGAATGGGAGCATGAGATAATCATTCATTCAGGTAACGGTGAAGTATTATCCCAAGGTGAATGGATACCTGTAACCAAAGGCCATGTTATTTTTATACCCGGCAATGAGGAGCACCAGATAAGAAATGCAAGTGAAGACACCCTGGTTTTTGCCTGTCTGATTCCTTCCGGGGCTCCCGAGTTATAACAAAGTGATAACAATAGAAATCAACGAAAAAATAATTCTTGTCCAAAGAACAAATCCTCCTTAAAATGTCAAATATGGAGGAACAATATGAAAACTTCCAAGTCATCAGGGACTTTCAGGCCCTTTGAAGAACTCAAAGAATTGCTTGAGAAAAAATCATTAAAATCTGATCCTTCTCCCGTCGACCATGCGGACGAGGAAATTTCGAAAACCTGCGATAGCAAAAATGGCGTTTCCAAAACCGATGAAAATATATCCAATAAACAAGTATCCGAAAATGAACTTTTTCTGGAGGCCATGGAAAACGTTACGCCAATTCCCAGAGGAAACCGGATAGAACACAGTTTCATATCCAGCCCTCCGGCCGGTCCTGGTACCGATTCTGAAAATGAGACTTTGCTTAAGCTGAATAATCTTTTAAAATTCGGAAGAGGTTTTGTTGTTGCCGATACCCCGGAATATATCGAAGGTCGGGGATATAATGTACATCCTGAGATTACCAAACGACTGCACCGGGGAGATTTTTCAATACAGGCCCATATCGATCTCCACGGACTCGGGGTGGAAGACGCCCGGAATGCTTTTGAAATATTTTTGACGGATTCCATAACAACCGGTAAAAAGACCGTTCTGATTATACACGGCCGCGGCCTTTCCTCGCCTGACAAGCCGGTCTTAAAAACCAGTGTTATCCAATGGCTTACCTGCGGGCCCTGGCGAAAGTGGGTTATCGCCTTTACAAGCGCAAGATCCTGTGACGGCGGTGCAGGGGCAACCTATGTGCTTCTCCGGCAGCGTCCGATGATAAAACGTAACAGGAAGGGATAAAAAAAGCCGTTGAACCTTTGGCAGAATGGAAAAATGACAAGATTATGTTTAATAATTTTATCTGTTATGCTTGCAGGATGTGTAACAAACTCTGAAAATGATCTTAATGTCACCAATTCTGTTCCCGAAAAGAGAGAAAATACATTACCCAAAGAATTGAGCATGCAGCATAAACCTCCGGGAGAACTAAAGCTAACCTCAATTCTTTACGAACTTGCTGTTGCACCGGACCCTGATCATTTTGCAAAGCAACATCATATTTTTTTGACCAAAGGGTTGGTGAAGGTATACATCTCGTTTGATCCCGGTTCTTCAATCTCTGAAAGAAAGAAGATGCTTGAAAATTATAATATAATGATTGAGAAAACGGCCGGTAACCTGTCAAGAGCGTGGGTTCCGTTAAATCGATTAATCCCCCTGGCAAAAGAATCCGTTATTCAGACAATAACCCTTCCGAAAAGACTGATAAAACCGAGAGAATAAAACCATGAATAGAATCAGATACGGAAAATTATTAACCATATTCGGCACAATTTTGTCGCTTAAGTTTGCCTTTTTTACCTTTGCCCAGGCTCAAGACTTGCATATGGCCCCGGCAAAAGAAAATGTTCATCCCAAAATGGCGAGTTGCCTGAAAAAACTTGAGGTAGAATATGAAAAAGCCGCCATGGCGGCCCGGTTGTTTGCACAGGGCAGGAATTTAAAAATAAAAAACCGGGAGGAGATCACTGTTTTTCTAATGAATGAACCGGGGACAAGCATCGATGAAGCGGAACTTCAGGCTTTGGGTGGCAAGATCATTAAACGTGCCGGCCATGTATCAAAAGTCACGGTGCCGGTCAATATGTTGACAGCTATTGCCGATAATGTAAGAGGGCTCTCATTTATTAAGCTGCCTGACAGGCTCATACCGGTAGACGTTCAAAGTGAAGGGGTAAACCTGACATCGGCCTCATCATATCATTCGTCGGGATATACCGGTTCCGGTGTAAATATTGCGATAATCGATATAGGCTTTCTGGGCTTATTTTCGGCCATAAACAATGACGAACTTCCGGGTAATGTTGAAAAAGTCGACTGCACGGTCTATCCCTGCGTTTCCAACAGTCCTTCTTTGGAAACTGATTCATATCACGGTACGGCTGTCGCTGAAATTGTTTACGACATGGCTCCAGGAGCTAATTTTTATTTGATAAAGGTCGACGACACATTAGATTTGTGGGATGCTAAAAATTACGCTGTCAACCATGGCATCGATATTATTAATAGTTCTTTAGTGGTGTTTAACACGAATTTTTATGACGGGGCGTGTTATTACAACTACCCTGTCTGTACGGCAAACGATGCCTATAACCATGGGATCCTGTGGGTGAATGCCGCCGGCAACGAGGCAAATAGACATTACGAGGCCACTTTCAAAGGCTCTGGTGATAAATGGCACAATGTTTCAGACAGTAATGAAACAATCAGCATTACTGTGGATCCCAACCATACCACCATTGAAGTGTATCTGACGTGGAATGCCTGGCCCACGACAGATCAGAACTATGACCTTTATCTTCTTGACAGCTCGCTTGATCCCTTGAATCCTTTTGCATCGAGCAAGAATCCAGCAGGAGGACCACCGATAGAGGATATTACTATAAAAAATGTACCCCCCGGAAATTACTATCTTGCAATTCGTCAGGAAAGCGCGACCTCAGATCACTCAATGGAATTATACAGTCTAAACCACGATTTATACCCGGCAGAAGCATCAAGCAGCCTTGCAAACCCTGCAGATGCCGGCGGAGCAATGGCCGTGGGTGCCATTAATTATAGTAATTGGACAACAGGCCCCCAGGAAGCCTTCAGCTCTCAAGGTCCGACCAACGACGACAGAATCAAGCCGGATATCTGCGGACCGGATTTAATTTCAAATTTTACTTTCGGCACGTTTGAAGGCACCAGTGCAACCACCCCGCATGTTGCCGGCGCTGCGGCATTAATTCTGGATAGATATCCAACCTATTCTGCCTCACAGATATGGGACTGTCTGGCCGTTTCAGCTATAGATATGGGAAGTAGTGGAAAAGACAATATCTATGGACATGGAAGGTTAAATGTGAGTAGCTGCAGCTCAATTTCCGGCACCAGCATTGTCGTTGGGGGTAGTGGCGGTGGCGGCGGGGGCTGCTTCATAGCCACTGCAGCTTACGGTTCACCCATGGCGCCACAAGTAAAGGTTTTACGTGAAATGCGTGACCGTTTCCTGCTCTGCAGCGGCCTTGGCAAAACTTTAGTGGATGTCTATTACGCTTATTCACCGGCAGCGGCCGACTTTGTCGCCCAACATGCCGCCCTGCGGGCGGTTGTCCGCGTGGGCCTGTTACCTCTGGTGGGAGTTAGCTGGGTTGCATTGAAAATAGGGCTTGTACCCACAATCGGATTTTTGCTTGTTTTCGGAATTTGTTTCATCGGCCTTGTCAAATTAAAGAAGTCTAACAAAAAGGGGGCGTTCCGAACACGTTAGCTTGTTGAAATTGAGACCATTGAAAAACGTTCAATTTTGTTCAAGGCCAAGGCAATTCTGCAGGATAGCAGAATTGGACAGCTGTCAAGCTGCCCGCAAGGGCGAGGGGCATGGACGCCCCGAGTCAACGCGAAAATTTTAACCACAGGAATACATTGAGTATTTTGAGGATTAACCCGCCAAAGATCGGTGGCGGGTTAAAATTTGAGCCTGACGCCGGAATTGGGCAAAAGGGAGCGTTTTGCAAAGGTCTCAAATTATTGCCGCTAATTCCAGACCCATTTGTTTCAAAGAATAAACCTATTACATCATTCTGAATAAGAATTCCTTGACAAACAGATTTTTGCAATTATTTTGCACCGTATTTATTTGAAAAAACATACAGTTGCAAATGAGGGTTTTTTATTTAAAAAACAGAAAAGTACCCGTACGATGAAAAACGCTATTAACAAGGTCAGAAATATAGGAATCAGCGCTCACATTGATTCCGGAAAAACCACACTCACCGAAAGAATCCTTTTTTTCACAAAAAGAATACATGCTATGCACGATGTAAAAGGGAAAGATGGTGTTGGCGCAACCATGGATTCCATGGATCTTGAAAAAGAACGAGGCATCACTATTGCTTCAGCCGCAACTTACTGTGAATGGCTCGGCCATGAAATCAACATTATTGATACTCCGGGACATGTTGACTTTACCATAGAAGTTGAGCGGTCTTTAAGGGTCCTTGACGGCGCCATACTGGTTCTGTGCGCTGTAGGCGGTGTTCAGTCCCAATCCATTACTGTTGACCAGCAGATGAAAAGGTATAAAGTGCCCTGTATAGCCTTTGTCAACAAATGTGACCGGAGCGGAGCCAATCCTTTTCGGGTCATTGATCAGCTCCAAGAAAAACTGGGGCACAATGCGGTTCCCCTGCAGATTCCCATCGGGCTTGAGGCCGCTCATCAAGGAGTTGTCGATCTGGTATCAATGAAAGCTATCTACTTTGCCGGTGCAAACGGAGAAAATGTTCGAATTGAAAATATACCACAGGATCTTCTTCGGGAAGCCATTCAAAAGAGGGAAGAACTTATCGATGCGGGTTCCATGTTTTCAGACGAACTGACTGAAGCTGTTCTTGAAGAACAAGAGATTACCGAAGAAATGATTATTTCGGCGGTGCGCATGGGAACCCTGACGCGTCAAATAACACCGGTCTTCATGGGATCGGCTTATAAAAATAAAGGGGTTCAACCGCTCCTTGACGCTGTCACTAAACTGCTCCCCTGCCCTTATGATGTAAAAAATGAGGCTCTTGACATGGATAATGACGAGACGCCCGTTACCCTGTCTGGTGAATTGGAGAAACCGTTTGTTGCCCTGGCCTTCAAACTCGAAGAGGGACAATATGGTCAATTAACTTACATAAGAGTATATCAGGGCTCCCTTTCCAAAGGCGATACCATCGTCAATTCCCGAAACGGGAAAAAAATCAAGGTTGGCAGGGTCGTACGCATGCACGCAGACCAAATGGAAGACATTGAAACCATCCCGGCGGGATATATCGGCGCCCTTTTCGGAATCGACTGTGCCTCCGGAGATACTTTTGTGAGTCCCGGCCTCAACCTGACAATGACATCCATGTTTGTTCCCGATCCTGTTATTTCCCTTGCCATTATTCCGAACGATAACAAATCCCAGATAAATATGTCCAAAGCCCTTAACCGGTTCAGCAAAGAGGACCCCACTTTCAGAACCTATGTTGACGATGAAACCAAAGAGACCATTATCCAAGGAATGGGAGAACTTCACCTTGAGGTCTATGTAGAGCGAATGCACCGTGAGTATACCGCCGATGTTACCACCGGTCAACCGCGTGTCGCTTACAGGGAGACCATAACCCGCAAAGCTGAATTTGACTATACTCATAAAAAACAAACCGGCGGTGCTGGACAATACGGTCGTGTGGCCGGTTACATGGAGCCTGTCAACGGAACCAAATTCGTCTTTGAGAATAAAATCGTAGGGGGCAATATCCCAACCCAGTTTATCGCTTCATGTGAAAAGGGATTCAGACAATCCATTGTAAAAGGGCCAAAAATGGAATTTCCGGTTACCGGCATTAAAGTGGTAATCAATGATGGGGCTTCCCATCCGGTTGATTCATCTGAAATGGCGTTCGTTGCAGCAGCGCGGGGAGCCTTTCGTGAAGGGTATTATAAGGCCGGGCCGGTGATTCATGAACCGATCATGAAGGTCGCCGTGGAAACACCATCTGAATTCCAAGGTGCTGTTATGGGGCTTTTAAACCAACGCCGTGGAATCATTGTCGGTTCTCAGGATGAAGGGCCTCTGTGCGTTGTTGAAGCACAGGTTCCCCTTGCTGAAATGTTTGGCTTTTCAACTGTCTTAAGATCATCCACACAGGGCAGAGCCCAGTTTACCATGGAATTGAATTCTTACAAACAGGTGCCGAAATCTATTGCCGAGGAACTGGCGAAAACGGCGGAAAAAGAAAAGAAAGGAAAATGATGATGCTAAAAAAGGAGCTTATTCTCAAAAACCCTTTAAGGTTCATAGGAAAAGAAACTCAAGACATCCTCTCTGAAGGAGGCTTTGGGGCCGTTCTTGCACGTGCGGGAGTCGGCAAAACTGCCCTTCTGGTTCAACTGGCCTTACATACGCTTTTAAAAGGTAAATATGTTCTTCATATCAGCCTCGACGACCCGGTCAATAAAATTAGTCTGTGGTATAAAGAGGTGTTCCGTCATCTAACCCAATCATACGATGCCAAGAATACAAACAAGCTATGGGAAGACTTATTGCCGCACAGGTTCATTATGACGTTCAAAGTTGAGGGGTTTAGTGTGCCCAAACTTGAAGAAAGGCTGACCGACCTGAAGGAACAGAATATTTTTTCACCCCAGATGGTTCTGATCGACGGGTTTCACTTTAACGACACCGCAAGAACATCCCTTTCTGACTTAAAGAGACTTGCCAAAAACCATTCGTTGCATGTCTGGTTTTCCGTGAAGACCTATCGTCATGAAAAATCCGGACCGGGCGGCATGCCGTCTTCGCTTTTGGATGTCTCCGACCTGTTTGACATTGTGATTCAGCTCCAGCCTGAAGGCAAAAAAATCCATGTTATGACACTAAAGGGAGGACCGGCGGATTCCGACCGGCCGGCTTTGTTTCTTGACCCTGCGACGATGCTCGTAAAAGATATTATATAGCCCGGACAAGCCGGCCTTCCTACCGGGGGAATTCATTAACTATTCAATATTCAATTGAAAATATTCAATTATTAGTGTGGCAAGAAACCATATTTTTGATAAATTTTTTGGGCGGATGAGGATCTAATAAAATCAAGAAATTTCTTTGCATTCTCAGGGTGAGGAGCATTTATTAATTTGCATACATAATAATTTATATTTTTTCTCTGATCTAAATCTTCACCAGGCTCCACCACATCAAAGGCAAGGCCCGTTGACTTTGCATGGATTATTTCGGTTGCCCAGACCGGCCCCACATCCACCGTTTTTTTTGAAATCCTCAACGGAGTTTCTCTGTGATGGACAACCGTAAAAATGGTGGTCCCCTGTGCACGCTTTTCCTCCATGATTCGATGAACAAGGCCATCGTCGCCGGCCTGCCGGTACATATCTATAATATGGAAAGCGATATCTTCATTTTCAGGGTCCGGCTGTGAAATTCGGATATTGTCCCCGGCCAGGTCCGCAACAGACGTTATGCCGGCGGGGTTTCCTTTCGGAACCATCAGCGCCAGTCTATTGTGCAGGTAAAGGTGGTAATCACCAATATTAATATGACCGGACCGTTCAAGGGAATTCATGGCTTTTTCATTAACCGAAGTGTAAATGTCGGGGTAAACGTCCAGGATTTTACCTTTAAATACAGCGCCGCCGGATAAAATCTGTTTGAGTTCAAGTCCCGGTGGAAGAGTTTCGTAAAAGATTTTTTCGACATCCGGATGTTCCTTTTGAAAGACAGAAACGATCTCTTTCATTGCCATAAACTGATTTCCGGCCATAAACAATACAAGGTCTGAAGAATCTGCAATCTCCAGATTATGAAGGTCGTCACCCCTTTCAGACGGGATTATCGGAAGATCTTTTTTGTCCATATCATCACCCCGGACAAGTTTGAAGTGATCTAAAGTTCCTGAACCGCAAATGGACGCTAATGAACACATATAATATTTTTTAATTTGTGTGTATTCGTGTTCATTCGTGGTTAAAAAAGTGACGTAAATTTCAACATATTCAAAAAGTTACCCTGAACCGCAAATGGACGCTAATGAACACATATAATATTTTTTAATTTGTGCGTATTCGTGTTCATTCGTGGTTAAAAAAGTGACGTAAAGTTCAACATATTCAAAAAGTTACCCTGAACCTCTGAACCTTGAACCCTGAACCCTGTCACCTGACACCTAAATCCTAAACCGTTGAACCCTGCACCGTTAGTATTTTTTTGATTATATCAATATTTTTTTGACACTCAAATCTACTTATCCTATATTTCTTAAAATGAAAATAGCATTTATTCATTATCATCTCAAAACCGGCGGCGTAACAACGGTTTTAAGGCAGCAGGTGGAAGCTCTCCGTGATATGTGTGACATGCTGGTTTTGACCGGCGCGCCCCCGGAATCGTCCTTTTTTTGCGATACCGTTCATATACCGGGACTGGGTTACGATCGCCAGAATCAAAATAAATCAGACCCCGAAGATATTGCAGCCGCCATCACCCGGGCGATCAATCTAAAATGGAAAAGCGGATGCGACCTTGTACATGTTCACAACCCCACACTGGCAAAAAACAGGGATTTCTTGAAAATTCTCAAAGCGCTCCAAAACAAAAAAATCAAACTTTTTCTTCAGATCCATGACTTTGCGGAAGACGGACGACCCTTAGTATACTATTCTGAAGATGAATATATTCAAGATTGCCATTACGGCGTAATTAATTCAAGGGATTACAATATACTGCTCAAATCAGGGTTAAAAGAAAAGGGGTTGCATAAAATTTTCAACACCATAAATCCTTTTAAATTTAGCACAACAGGAGCACCCCTAAAAAACCTTGTTCTGTATCCAATTCGAGCACTCCGCAGAAAAAATATCGGAGAAGCAATCCTTATCTCCCTGTTTTTCAAAAACAATGAAACCCTTGCAATTACGCTCCCGCCCAACAGCCCGGCAGATCTCGAAAGCCATGCGCAATGGAAGGCGTTTGTAGAAGAAAAGAATCTGAATATAATATTTGAAGCGGGTTTATCCCATGAATTTTCAGAACTTGTCATGTCCGCCAGGTTTCTTATCACTACAAGTATTACCGAGGGATTCGGGTTTTCATTTCTCGAACCCTGGACTGCAAACAAAATCCTATGGGGAAGGAAACTACCGGAAATATGCCATGATTTTGAAAAAAAAGGGGTCTGGCTGGATCACCTTTACACGCGTCTGGCGGTTCCCGTGGAATGGCTCGGTAAAGAAAAGTTGTTTAGGACCTGGCAGGCGTGCATACGAAAAGCGTGTTCCCTATTCGGCATAGTTATCGATAAAACGAAAATCGCAACCGCTTTTGAAAAAGTAACCGCAAATGATAGTATCGATTTTGGATTGCTTGATGAAGCCTTTCAAAAAATAATAATTTCACATGTGTTATCCGACACATCGAATCGAGACAGGCTGATATATCTTAACCCTTTCCTTTTAAACCCCGGAAATGTGTCAGACAAAGAGGCTCTGATACAAAACAACATGAATGCCGTGCTGTTCCATTACAACAAAACCAAATACAGGAAAAATCTCGTTGATATCTATTCCAGAGTAATCAAGGATAATGTGTGCCATAAAATAGACAAAAAAGTTCTTCTTTCAAAATTCCTGACTCTGGAAGATTTCAGCCTTCTCAAATGGTAAAATTATGGAAAAAAATGATTTGATCTCTAAATATATAAAGCCTATTTTTCCGCTTCCGACTTCTTTGAAGCAAAGCGGAAAACTGGAAGAAAAGATTGAGGTTATTCTTTTTGACCTGTATGGCACACTCTTTATCAGCAGATCAGGCGATATCAGCATGGCAAAGAAAAAATCACCACAAATGGAGAGGCTTGAAAAATTGCTTCAACAATTCGGAATTAAAAAGGGATCTCAAACCGTTTTAAAACGATTTTACGCTGCTATAGAAAACCAACATGAAATACTCAAGAAAAAAGGGGTTGACTTCCCGGAGGTCGAAATAGACCAAATTTGGATGCGTGTGCTTGAAAATGACGACCTTGAAACCGTTCGGGCATTTGCCGTCGAATTTGAACTGATTGCAAATCCGGTATATCCGATGCCGCACCTTGAAAAATTGTTTTCGGTCTGCCAAGATTCGAATGTAATGATGGGCATTATATCAAACGCCCAGTTTTATACCCCATATCTGTTTAACTGGTTTCTTGACTCAAATCCGGAGGATCTTGGATTCTACCCCGATCTTATTCTTTATTCATACAAATTCGGGTATGCAAAACCATCAACATTCATGTTCCAGATCGCGGCTGAAAAGCTTAAAAACATGGACATCCTTGCTCATTCAGCTCTCTATATCGGGAATGATATGTTAAACGATATCTATCCTGCAAAAAACGTGGGATTCAAAACAGGACTCTTTGCAGGTGATGCAAGATCGCTGAGGTTGAGAAAAAACGACCCTAAATGCAAAAATCTTTCTGTCGATCTTGTGATAACCGATCTTGTTCAAATTCTCGACTATATACAATGATCTCATGTAACCTCTCAATAAATGAGACCTTTGCAAAACGCCCCCTTTTGCCCAATTCCGGCGTCAGGCTCAAATTTTAACCTGCCACCGATCTTTGGCGGGTTAATCCTCAAAATACTCAATGTATTCCTGCCTGCCCCGTAGGTCCGGCAGATCGTACTGGGGTGGTTAAAATTTTCGCCTTCCTTGGCCTTGAACAAAATTGAACGTTTTTCAAAGGTCTCTAAATTATGGGGCCGGGTCAATATGATTATTTGATACACCAGAACTTATTGAGAACTTACAATCTCATCTGTTAAAAAAATTGCATAGTTATAGAACTTTCGAGACGTTAAACTAAAGCGGCCTGATGCTTATTTTGCTGCCGGATGAGTGAATACGCAAAGTATGCACCCGTTGATGCGCCTCGAATTCGAACCAAAATCCGGCGCAATCTTGAAGGATTTATTATTTTCCGAAGCCCTAATGGTAAAAGTTTTTTTAGGTATTGGCATTATTATAAAAAATTTCGCAATATCCGTACCAATTATATTTATTGAACTTTTATCAGAGATGAAACATCTTTTAAGCAGATTCGGAGTTACTCAACAACTCTATAGACTTTATCCTTTTCTCGAACCCTTTCTTTTACTTTCACCCCTACCAAATCACCTGATTTGGCTTCTTCAATAGCCTGATTTTCAATTTCCATGCTGGTCACTTCTTCGGTGAAATCGGTGGTACTCCCCTTGTACTTCAGCAAATCACCTTTTCTAATGCTACCGCCGGTTACCTTTATGGCAGCAACACTCAGTTTAGCATAAAAATTGACAACTATACCAACTTGATCTTCGGCCATAATTTAACCTCCTAATAAAAATATCTCAGAAAATTCTACAACAAGTTAAAATTAAACGTCTCGTAAATTCCACAACTTATTGAAGTTAAAAGGGTTTTAAAGAACTTGAGTTTTTGCCTTATACATGGAATAATGTAATGTTGGAATATTGATCTAAGAAGAATGTTATCTATTTATTAAATCATATGTCAAGATGAATTTTATAATAACCCCTGTCTGCTTCGGTCACAAGCAGGCATACGATCAAAGGGATCTTTATGGAATTCAGAAAGCCTTTTTAGATGTAATGCCGCTTCTTCTTCCAATAGAAGTATTTCAATTTCATGTTCAATTCGTTGAGCAGGGATGAATCGCTCCGATGGTTCTGCTAGAGGATGTTGTTCGGGCATTATTTAATTGGAATTTCCCAAGCTGAAACAGAACTGAGAAACAATCATCATTACCTCAAAAACTTAATACCTGAATTTTGCATGAAAATTGATGAAAATCTTTATAATCCTTAATTGAAGCGGTTTTAAACAACATCATCGCATCTTACATTTTACTTGAATGGTAAATCGGATGACGTTTTTTTTATTCATCAATTTTCACCCCAAAGGGCGAGCCGGAGGCTTTCATCTGCTGCGTTATTAAGGGCTCGCAATAGCAAACTATGGCTTCGCCCTTAAGTGCCTTGCATATGAAAGCCTCCGACTCGTGCAAGATTCAGGTAATACGTTAAAATGATATTGCTAAAATTTTAAAAAAAACATATGAAATATAAGACGTTCCCATGATTGAACGTGTGATTATTATCCGGTTATTTATTTAAGGAGCAGATCATGAAAAAAAAATGTGAATTAAAACCTTCGGTTCTTAGGTCAATATGTGATCCCAAGATGTTTACCTTTAAAAATACTGCGGAAGTAAATCCGCTGGATGAAGTCATCGGACAGGAGCGAGCGGTTCAGGCCATAAACTTCGGCCTGAACATGAAAAGCCCGGGGTACAATATTTTTGTTACAGGATTAGAAGGCACCGGTAAATCCACCATCATCAGAGACCTCGTCGATAAGCAAGCCAAAACCCTTCCGTCACCTGTTGATTGGTGCATGGTCAATAATTTTAAGGATGAATATCGCCCCAAAGCCATTTCCGTGCCCACAGGCAAAGCAAACCGGTTCAGTAAAACAATAAACAAGTTAATTGATGATCTGAAAAAGGAGTTGCCCAAAGCCTTTGATCATGAATCGTATCACCTGAGACAATCTGAAATCCAAAAAAAGTATTCTGATCAACAAAAAGAGATCATTCAGAAACTCGAAGCGTCGGCAAAGGAAAAGAATATCCAGATTAACAGGACCAAAACCGGGTATCAAACCATCCCCATTGTTAAAGAAAAGCCGATTTCACCGGAGGAGTTTATGGCCCTTCCAAAGGAAACGCAAACCGAAATCGAGGAAAGGATTAGTATAGTTCAGTCCGAAGTCGACGCCACGATCCGAGAACTTAATAAAATCAACCAGGAAATGACTTCTCATGTTGAAAAGCTCATGGAAGAAATAGCTCTGTTTGTGGTGAAACAGCGGATAGATATTGTAAAGGAAGAATACAAGGGGTGCAAAGACATTCTGGCCTATCTGGACGAGGTGCAGGCGGATATTCTGGAAAACGTTAAGGATTTTATATCTTCTCAAGAAGCAAAACTACCCGTTGAAGGCTTTATGTTTCAGTCTGCCAAACCCTCTTTTCAGCGCTATAAGGTCAATGTTCTGGTAGATCAAAAATCTTTAAAAGGCGCACCGGTTATTTTTGAAACAAATCCAACGTATCATAACGTTTTCGGTCAAATTGAAAAAAGAGCCCATATGGGAACCATTATCACAGACTTTACCATGGTCCAGGCCGGATCACTCCTAAGAGCCAACGGCGGCTATCTGATAATGGAAATCGAGTCTATTTTCATGAACCCGTTCGTGTGGGAAGCGCTCAAACGTGCGTTACAAAACAAACTCCTTTTTATAGAAGATCTTGCTTCAGGCCTGGGATACGGTACATCATCCCTTCGGCCGGAACCTGTCCCGCTGGAAGTCAAGGTTGTTTTGTTTGGCAGCTATCACCTTTTTCATCTGCTCCAGAACTATGATTCAAAATTTAATAAAATTTTCACAGTCAGGGCGGATTTTGACCATGAGGTGGAAAAAAGCCAGGATACAATTCAACAATATGCTCGATTCATTGCCCGTGTATGCAAAGAAGAGGGACTTCTGCCTTTAACCCCCAAAGGGGTTACCGCCATTGTAGAATATGGTGAAAAATATATCTCCAACCAAAAAAAGCTTTCACTCAGATTCGGTGCGATCATGGGAATTTTAAAAGAGGCCGACTACTGGGCAAAGAAAAAGAATGCGAAACAGGTTTCAGATAAACATATTATCAAGGCTTTCAATGAATACAGATTTCGGTATAACCTTTATGAAGAAAAAATACACGAGTCCTATGTGGATGATACCATTATGATCGATGTGGACGGTGAGGTCGCCGGCCAGGTAAACGCCCTTTCCGTATTTCAAATCGGCGACTTCGTGTTTGGGCGTCCTTCCCGAATTACGGCCGAAACCTATATGGGCAAGCAGGGAGTTGTTAATATTGAACGTGAAGCCAAACTGAGCGGGAAGACCCACGACAAAGGCGTTCTGATTCTCTCCGGTTATTTGGGACGAACCTTCGCGCAAAACTACCCGTTAAGTTTATCAACCAGCATCACTTTTGAGCAAAGCTACAGCGGTATCGACGGCGACAGTGCTTCTTCAACGGAACTGTATGCCGTTATCTCAAGCCTTTCAAACATTCCCATCCATCAGGGGATTGCGGTAACCGGTTCAGTAAATCAAAAAGGAAAAATTCAGGCCATCGGCGGAGTCAATCAGAAAATTGAAGGATTTTTTGACGTTTGTAAAAGCAAGGGACTTACCGGCAAACAGGGGGTTTTAATCCCTCGGGCCAATGTAAAAAATCTGATGCTTAAAAAAGAGGTGATCGATGCCGTAAAAAATGGAAAATTTCATATCTATCAGGTTTCTACAATTGAAGAAGGAATAGAAATATTAACCGGTGTTCCGGCAGGGACTCCGGACCCAGAGGGCTACTTTCCCGAAGGAACCGTTTACGGCAAAGTACAAGAAAAGCTTAAAAAATATCTGGAACAATCATTTAAGCTGAAAAAACAATTTGAGGACGAAGACGAAGCAACCGTATAGCCTGTTTGGATTTCAAAAGGTGAAGATCATGAATATCATCACAACATCCATAGAGGGCGTCCTTATCATTGAGCCTGAAATATTTGAAGACAGCCGAGGCTTTTTCATGGAGACATATAACCGGAACAGATACTTTAAATGCGGCATTAATACGGTATTTGTTCAAGACAACCTTTCTTATTCCGTGCAAGGCGCCGTCAGGGGACTTCACTATCAGATCAGAAACTCCCAGGCCAAGCTGGTACAGGTAATATCCGGTGAGATATTTGATGTGTCGGTCGACATCCGGCCGGATTCGCCCACGTTCGGCAAATGGGTGGGTTTCCATCTTTCGGATCGGAACCGGCGCCAGTTATTTATTCCCGAAGGATTTGCTCACGGCTTCTGTGTGCTGAGCGAAATTGCCCATTTTTTATATAAATGCTCGGATTTTTTTGCGCCTGACGACGAGGGGGGCATCCTCTGGTCCGATCCTGACATCGGTATTGACTGGCCGGTTCAAGATCCGATCATTTCAGAAAAGGACAAACAGTATCCACGCCTGTCTGAAATTAATCCTGATCAGCTTCCTGTCCTTGCACCAAAACCGATTATCCGCGGATGATCCTGGCCGCTTCTTCAAATTTTCTGCTGATCACAAGGGTCATTTCGGCTGCATCTAAAATCAACGATCCTGCTTCATCCATATTATTCTCTTTTGCTTTTTTTGCCCAATCCCTGTATGTTTCAGCGTGATCATCATTATGCTTTACCCAGTGTTCAAGCAGTTTGATCATTTTTTCATCAAATGTTAAAGTACTCTCAATTTCATGGTCATGGTCATGGTGATGGTGGTGATGATGTGTCATTTAAATTCTCCTTAAATAAACGTTTTGGAAACCGGATTTAACATTTATAGTTATGGACAGAAACAGTCAATACATTAATAAAAAGAAGGTCGCCATTTTACTCTTCATTGCCTGTAGTGTTTTTTCAGGAATTTTGGCCGGGGCATTTCTTGCCCTTACCCATGATCTTCCCCAGATCCTCAGTCTTGAAACATTTAGACCGTCTTCTGTTACACGAATCTACTCGGCAGACAAAGTGCTCCTGGCAGAACTTTTTGTAGAAAAAAGGGATCCGGTTCCGCTCAAAGCCATACCCGATTATCTTAAGAAAGCGCTGATCGCCACTGAAGACCGAAAATTTTATCAACATAGTGGTGTCGACCTGAAAGGAATTCTCAGAGCCGTCATCAGTGATATCCGGGCCGGAAAATTTGTTGAAGGCGCCAGCACCATCACCCAGCAGCTTGCCAAGACTCTTTTTCTGACGCCCCGTAAAACGTTGTTTCGTAAGATCAAGGAAGCATTTCTGGCTTTTCAGCTTGAGCGACGTTACACAAAAGATGAAATCCTGGAACTGTACCTTAATCAGGTATATTTCGGAAGCGGCGCATACGGTGTAGAATCGGCCGCAAGGATATTTTTCGGTAAACATGCAAAAGACCTTGGGCTTGCCGAATGCGCTCTGATTGCAGGCCTTCCCAAAGCACCGTCACGATATTCCCCTCTGGTTGACAAAGATCTTGCCATAAAACGTAGAAATATCGTCTTAAGACAGATGAAAGCTACCGGTATCATATCGGAAACAGCCTTTACTAAAGCAAAAGAAGAACGGCTTTGTCCCGGGAAACAAAACAATAATCTGGCCAAAGCGCCATACTTTGTGGACTATATAAAAAATTTTCTTGAAGAAACCCTGGGTTCATCAAGACTCTATAAAGGAGGGTTGACCGTTTATACAACACTTGATTTTAAGCTGCAAAATGCGGCAGAACATGCCGTTGCAAACGGGCTTTTGGCCGTTGAAAACAGGATGAAAAAGCAGAAAATTAAAAATCCGGCGCCTGAATGTGCCCTAATATCTCTGGACGTGCAATCCGGTGGCATACTCACCATGATCGGCGGTAAGAATTTTTACGAAACACCTTTTAACCGGGCAACCAGCGCCAAAAGGCAGCCCGGATCCGCATTTAAACCGATTGTCTATGCCTATGCCATTGAACATAATTTTCCTCAAAGCAAAATCATTCTCGATGCACCGGTAGCCTTTAAAATTGCAAACCGGAGAAACCAGTGGAGGCCGGAAAACTTTTCAGGAGATTACAAGGGTGAGATGACGCTTAGAATGGCGTTAGCACTTTCGGAAAACATACCTGCGATCAGATTAATCGAAATGTTGGGCCCTTCATCGGTAGCCGGGTTTGGGTATACTCTCGGCATCGAATCGACCCTCTATCCGAATCTTTCCCTTGCTCTCGGTACATCGGAAGTAAAGCTCATAAATTTAACGGCTGCCTATGCGGTTTTTCCCAATAAAGGAGAGTTGATCAAACCTTATGGCGTCATGGAAGTCGTTGATCGAAGTGGGCGGCTTGTTTGGCGTGTAAAACCCCAAAAAAAAGTGGTCATGTCACGAGCAGGCGCAGCCATCATGACGGATATGCTCAAAGGGGTAATCCAGGAAGGCACGGGAAAAAAAGCACGGGTAATTAACCGTCCTATTGCCGGAAAAACAGGGACCACCAACGAATATAAAGACGCACTTTTTATTGGTTTCTCACCATCGATTGCAACCGGGGTATGGGTGGGACAAGATGTTTTTATCACAATGGGTAAACGCGAAACCGGGGCCAGAGCAGCGCTTCCCATATGGATAGAGTTCATGACCAAAGCACTTGATAGTAAACCGTTTCAATACTTTGATATGCCCGATGATATGGTTAGGGTACACATGGATCCGTCAACCGGCCTCCTTGCATCCGATGATTCACCCCGGGCGGTCACAGCCCTTTTCAAAAAAGGAACAGAACCCAAAAGATTTCACTGAAATTCAAGACTGGGTAAACGCATTTGATTTCGGTGCAGCGTAGCGACGGCGTGTTTCTCTTGGAAACCGACTGACTGTTTGAAGGGCTTTAGCACGCATTAGCCCGAGCCGAATGAAATTATGACTTAAACAATCAATGGGATAATTTAGCGACGAATTGTTCTTAATAACTCCGGCGCGGCTCGGGCTTACGGGTGCTTAAGCACAAGTTTCAGTCGGTTGGAAAGAGATACACGCCGTCGTGGAGCGTTCTCCCTGTATTGGGATTCAAATGCGTTTGCCCTGAAATTCAAGATACCTGTTATTGACTTACGAAAAATTGTAACATAAAATCTGCATAACTCATCTCGAAGGTACTTTAGGTAGTGTCCATCCATAAATGAGGATTTTTGTTCAAGATCAAGGCATGTGAAAAAAATAACCATCCCAGTACGATCTGCCGGCCCTGTCCCGGTATTTTCACGGGGACCTACGGGACAGGCAGGCATATGTTTAATATTCCGAGGATTATTTTTTGAAGATAACGCAGAGATTGGGCAAAAAGACCATTTATGGATGGACACTAGGTAAAAGGACATCGGAAAAATAAGGACGATTATGATTCGAAAAGCCAAAATAAACGATATTAAAGCCATTCACGGGCTTCTCTGGGAATACGGCAAAAAGGGAGAACTTCTGCCGCGCCCTCTGAGTGTCTTATACGACCATGTCAGGGATTTCTCGGTTTACGTGGATGAAGAAAATGACGATGTTATCGGCTGTTGTGCATTACAGTTCTGCTGGGATGATCTTGCTGAGATACGATCTCTTGCCGTACATCCTAACTATCTGAGGAAAAAAATAGGATCAAAGCTTGTAGAAGCAATGCTTTCCGAGGCAAAATCGTTTGGGATAAAAAGAGTATTTGCACTCACCTACCGCCAGGAATTTTTTGAAAAATTCGGCTTTATGCAAATAGACAAATCAAAACTCCCGCTGAAAATCTGGGCCGACTGCATCATGTGTGTGAAATTTCCGGACTGCGACGAAACAGCAATGATGAAAGAGATGGACTATAATCAGGTATAAATGACATTCAAGGGAAGCGGAGGATACTTCCATACACCCGGTTTTGCAACAATATGCTGCCCTCCGACGCTCAGCCAGTTCAAATCCGGCTTGATTTCCCGTAATTTCCCGTCATCGGGCATCCTGGCATGATTGGTAAATGAATAGGTTGCCTGGAATATGCAGATGCCGGAGTTTTTTTGGCGTTCTACCACATAATTTTTCTTGAATGTCCGGGACGTAATATTATTTGCTTCCGCAATCTGGTCCATTTCACTGTTTTCAAACTTCATCAAAAGTAATTTTGAAACGCCCCTTTCGGAAATCCGTATCAACGCCCTGGACTCACTGCTTCCTGCATAAACCGTAGTAATACAGGGGATCCTTTTAAAATACTGGGACGCAACTATAGCTGCAGTCCTTCTGCCGCCAACATCCACGGGAAGACAATAATACTCAAAGAATTTTTTCTGGATATCTTCTGCATATTTATCTCCTTTTTCATATAAATCCTTGGATATATAGCGAAGACTGCGGGCCAGGTCTTCGGCTGCATTTGCAATTGGCCAGTCGATACGCACATGAAAATGTGACAGACTGTATCTATTCTTACCCCTACTGGCCGGATTTCGCTGAATAAGGAGAGCATAATCCACGGGAAGCAACATCTTTAATAAATCATGGAAATGGGCTGAATCTAAATATTTCTGCGTTCTATCAAATGTATTTGACAGCGAAAGCCTCTCATAACGGAGAAGGTTAATTTTGGTCGTTTTGTTATCTTCAAAAAACCGGATATATTTCTTGTGCTCGGAAGGGATGGTTTCTTCCATAAAAATAGCTAAAAAAGAATTCTGGCATTCATGCTCTATAGCCGGGATACGCGCACGGGGCTTCAACTCGCGTTTTTCTACAAACGGGTAATCGATTTTTTTGCTAAGAAAATTATTATAGGAATCTAACAGAGCATACTTGACCATATGCTGATCTAACTCATCTCGCAAAAGTTCATAATAAGAACGCCTCAATCTGTCTTCCTGACTCAGCTCTTCCCTCACACACCAGAATGCCAATCTTGCCTCCTGACAGCCCGCTCAAGGCGGATACTTTTTTATTTTTTCTTATAATAGCACTATTTTAGACAATCGTCAACAGCATATGATCTTCATTTTCGGTTAAACTTATCAATCCAATTATACAGCCCTTCCCGATACCTGTATGCGAAAAACATAAGTACAAGGCATACGCTTAATACAAGAACAAACCACCCGTATCTCTGTTCAAAAATATACGATCCCTGAAGGCTGAGCATGAGTGTCCCGGGCATTCGTCCTATGGCTGTAAGTAAAATAAAAACTTTTAAAGGTATGGCGCTTAATCCAAGAAATAAACACAGGTAGTCTTTAGGAAAGCCCGGGAAAACAAATAAACCAAACAAAACGATGACGCCCTGGCGTTTTACAATATTATCCATCCGTTCTAATTTAGCCGGAGGAATAAGTTTTCTTACAAATCTTTTTCCCAGAAAACGACCGATTGTGAAATTGATCAACGATCCTACTGTCAGACCGATACTCGAATAGAAAAATCCTTTTGTCGCTCCGAATAAAAATCCTCCGATAAAACCTGTTGCTTCACCGGGAAAAGGGGCCAGCAAAACCTGGAGAATCTGAATGATGATAAAAACAACCGGCGCACCCGTACCAAAGGACGTGACAAAAACCTTGATTTGCTCTCTATCCGTAAAAATATCATAGTAATAGGTGGTTTTTCCCCACAGAGGTATGCGGTACAAATATCCCAGCACAACAAGGACGCATACAACGATAACAGTAATTATCTTTTGAATATTTTTATTTATCACTCGTCACAGGACATTCGTTATTCGATATTCGCCATTTGTCCCCGAACCCTGATCCCTGTTCAATAAGAACTTAGGGACTTCGCCCCATAAGCGCTAAATTGTTTTGTAAACATTCACAGGTTACATTTATGCCGTACAGGGTTGTTTTGAAAGATGAACATCGAACATATTAAAAGATGAACGTCCAACATCGAACATTGAACGTCGAACGTCGAATAATGATGTCGCTCTGCTCCTCAAATTATTCTAAAATCGAATGAAAAACAAACATCCAATAGTTCAGGTTTTTTAATTATTGGTACACGCCGGATAAGTTTTAACCATCTCTGGTCTTCCTAAATTCCTTTTTTTCCATTCAACATTCGATGTTGGACGTTCGATGTTGGACGTTCATTTTTTTCAGTAAACCTTCCACAGTTTTTCCGGCGCAAAAAATAACTTAGCACTTATGGGGCTTTGCCCCAATTGGAATAATCAACGTACTATATGGTGAGTGCAGCCACGGCCGGCAGGGCCTTACCTTCCAGAAGAGCAAGAAAAGCTCCTCCCCCTGTTGAGATATATGTTATCCTGTCGGTTTCGCCGCTCTTGTGTACGGCGACATCTGTATCTCCCCCGCCAACAATTGAAAGTGCATAGGAATTGGCCACACTATGGGCCATGGCGAATGTTCCCCGGCTGAATGCATCCATTTCAAAAACGCCCATAGGTCCGTTCCATACAATTGTTTTGGCATCATATAAAACTTCGGCATAGAGCCTGGATGTGGCAGGACCGATATCCATAACCATCCACTCACTTGGGATCTCCTGTATGGGTACGATTTTGATTTCTGCTCTCGCATCAAAATGGCTTGCCACAACCGCATCTACCGGAAGATAAAACTTTATACCGGCTTCAGACGCTTTTCTCAATATGGATTCAGCGGTTTCAATAAGGTCATTTTCTATTTTTGACTTTCCCAAATCGTAACCAAAACTTTTAAGGAATGTATTTGCCATGGCCCCGCCGATAATGATTTTGTCAACATGACGGAGCATGTTCTCCAACGCCCCTATTTTGCTCGACACCTTTGCTCCGCCCACAACGGCAACCACGGGACGTTGAGGATCAGCCATTGCTTTTTTAAAATAGTTGAGTTCCTTTTGAAGCAAAAAACCGGCTCCGGATACCGGTGCGAATTTTGTTATGGCGACAACCGAGGCATTGACCCGGTGAGATACTGCAAAGGCGTCATTTATATAAACGTCACAAAGCTCGGCCAGCGCCTTTGCAAATGTATCATCATTTTTCTGCTCCTCGGGATGGAATCTTAAATTTTCGAGGAGCACAACATCGCCACTTTTCATTTTATTTACGAGCTCTTTTATCTCGGAACCGATACAGTCTTTTGCCATTATAACTTCTTTTCCAAGGAATCTGCCCAAGCGCTTAGCTACGGGAGAAAGACTGAATTCAGGCACGGGCTTCCCTTTTGGCCTACCCAAGTGTGAAGCGATGATTAGCTTTGAATTATGATCCAGTGCATATTCCAATGTTGGCAAAACAGCACGAATCCGGGAATCATCAGTGATGTTCTGATGCTCATCCAGGGGAACATTAAAATCTACTCTGAAAAAGACCCTTTTGCCTGAAAGATCTATGTCTTTAATCGTTTTCATGATTTCTCCTCCCCTTTTCCTTTATTCTGTCTTTTTCTTCTCTTTTAGCTTGCGTTGAAGGGCTTTCTTTTTAGACCATCTTTCCAGAAAGTTTATACGACCGGACTGATACTCCCTTTCGATAAATTCTTCCCGAACCTTCAGCCCGCCGGCCCCCTCAATGGCTGATCTTAAACATTCTGTTTTGTGACGACATGCAAGACAGGTCTCAGGAGTATTTCGCAACCCGTTCTTGCCTTTAGGAAAAACGGTTTCGAGTTCGCCAAAGCAAGGGGGAAATTTCTTATTTAGTTCTTTATCGGTCATTGTCTTGTCAATTTTTAGGGTGGGCAATGCCCGCAATTATTCGTCTCTGAAATTCTATCCCGCTGTAAGCGGGAAAAATTAAGGTCTTTTTTAGGCTTATATTTATACCTGAATTTTACAATAACCCAATTTTCCATTTTCTCTCCGAGCCGGCGGCCCAGAACCCAATATTCCAGTGTTCCAATATTCCAACATTCCAATTGTGACCTGCCCGCTCGTGCCCCTGGCCGCCTCTCCTTGCCTGCCCGCTCGTGCCTCGCAGTGGCAGGCGGGCCCCTCCGCCATGGCCTGCGCCTCAGGCGAATGCCGGGCGGGCTTGACTGGCGGGCGAGCTTGCAATGGCAGGCAGGGCGAAGCGAACTAATTTGTCTTTGACCCTACTTATTTTGCATATCAAATTCCTGATTCATCCGTGCAATATAACCTTGATCCGCAAAGCTGAAATATCGGTTGTCTCCTATGATCAAATGTTCGTGAACGGTTATACCGATTACTCTGCAGGCAAAAATTAACTGTCGTGTGATGGAGATATCTTCCGGAGACGGCTTGGGATCACCTGAAGGATGGTTGTGGGCAAAAATAAGAGCTGCGGCGTGATGATTAAGGGCTGCAAGTATTACCTCTCTCGGGTAAACCGAACTTGCAGTCAACGTTCCTTCAAAGAGGATTTCCGTAGCAACAACCCTGTTCTTGGCATCAAGGAAAAGAACAGTGAAGCATTCACGACTCTTTTCTCTTATGCTGTGGTAAAGAAAATCAAACAGCTCTCTTGAGTTGTTCAAGGGGTCTTTGTATATCAACCGTTTTTCAAGATAACGATCTGCAACCGCTTTTATAAGCTTGATCCCCAGTAGATTTTTAGGGCCAATCCCGGGCACTTCACAAAGCGCTGCCGGTGAAGCTTCAAGTACACCCTGAAACGTTTTAAACCGTGTCAGTGAAGCCTTGGCAGCATCTTTGCAGTCTTTTCGAGGAGTGGCAAGGGTTAGAAGCAATTCAATAACTTCATAATCATGGAAGCCGGAAAGGCCTGAAGTAAGAAATTTTTTCCGTAGCCTCTCCCTGTGACCTTTCCCCTTATGTTGTCTGACAGGTTCAATTTCGGGCTGCTCATCAGAGATTGCATATTTTTTCATAAACCGATCAAGTTAGTTCGCTTCGCTCATCCCGCTATATAGCGGGAGAATGTTGGAATATTGGGTTTTGGGAAAATGGAAAGTTGGGTTATTGTAAAATTCCTCTTGACAGGAATTAAATAGAGGAATGTCATTTTCTTTAAATTATCATTCCAATATTCCATCATTCCATTATTTTTACCCCGCCTGCCCTGCCTGTCGAAGCAACGCGTAGATCCCGCCATCGGGGCCCCGTAGCTCCGGCAGATGGTACTGGGGTGAAACTTTTTTTCTATTATACTGGGGCCATGTGCAAGTTAAAAATATAAGTCTAAAAAATACCTTTATTTCCAATAAATTGTAGAATTCCCGAGACGTTTAATTAATATCGAGTTCGTGTTTAAGATCGCGGGTCATCAGCCTGTGTAAGGCTTCTCGGGGAGAAACATCGTCATAAAGAATATGGTATACTTCGTGGGAAATCGGCATTTCAACACCAAGCCCGCGTGACAGGTTATAAACCGACTTGGCTGTTTTGACGCCCTCCGCAACCATTCGCATTTCAGACAGGATCTCTTTTAACTTCATGCCCGCCCCTATCTTTTTCCCCACGGTATGGTTCCTACTGATACTTCCGGTGCAGGTCAGCACCAGGTCCCCGACACCGGCAATCCCGGCAAAAGTACGCGGGTCGGCTCCAAGCTTTAATCCCAGCCGACGAATCTCTGTCAGACCCCTGGTAATCAGTGCCGCCCTTGTATTTAAACCCAGCCCAAGACCATCCATGATCCCGGCGGCTATGGCAATAACATTTTTTACAGCGCCTCCCAGCTCAAGACCGATTATGTCATTGTTTGTATAAACCCTGAAATACGGAGTTGCAAATAGATGCTGAATATAGCCTGCTATTTTTTGGTCTTTTGATCCTACAACGATAACGGTGGGAAATTTATTCGCTACTTCCCGCGCAAAACTCGGGCCTGAAAGGACTGCAAAAAAATTATCGTCAATTTCAGGGAGAGTCTCTTTGAGCACACCGGACATGGTCAAATGGGTCTTGTTCTCGATACCTTTGGAAGCCGACACAATAATCGTGCCGGGTGAAATATGCCCGCGAATTTTTTGAGCCGTCTCCCTCATAACATGGGACGGAACAACAATCAGTACAAGGTCTTTTTTTAATACAACTTCGGAAATATCGTTGGAAGGGAATATGTTGGCTGAAAGTGAAAAACCGGGAAGAAAAACTTTGTTTTCCCTGTAATCTTGGATCTGCTCTTTTACTTCCTTTTCAAATACCCATAAATCGACTTTAAAACCTTTTAAACCTAAAAGATCGGCAAGAGCCGTACCCCAACTTCCAGCACCCACAACACCGATCTTTACGGCACTAACATCTATTTGATTTTTCACTGGCTAATCACCTCAACTATAAATGATCTTCCTTTTCTGCGAGCCGTGCAACACCCGCAACTTTTTCTTCGTGTAACAGCCCGATAAGCTTTACCCCCTGGGTGTTACGGCTGATCACAGAAATTTGGCTCACCGACATGCGTATCAGCTTCCCTGTGTCGGCCATTAACATCAGATCGTCGTCATCATCAACCAACAGTATTGCCACAACCTGTCCGTTTCGCTTACTTGTCTTAATGGTAATAACACCCTTGCCCCCGCGCCTCTGGAGAGGATACTCATCAATTGAAGTTCTTTTTCCGTACCCGTTCTCCGTTGCCGCAAACAGCGTCTGGCCATGGCTTAGAACCTCCATGCCAACAATTCGGTCCCCTTTGGCAAGCCTCAACCCGTGAACGCCCCTTGAGACGCGGCCGCTCGGTCGAACGTCGGACTCGTGAAAGCGTATAGATTTGCCCGTGGCAGAACCCAAAAAGATATTCTGGGTCCCGTCTGTTATCCTTGTTGCAATCAATTCGTCACCTGGAACCAGACTTAAGGCAATGATACCGCCGGATCTGGGTCTGGAAAACGCCATAAGATCGGTCTTTTTGACCAGTCCGTTTCGGGTTGCCATAATAATGAAATACCCCGGCTCAAATGCCGGGACAGCAAGTACGGTGGTAAGTTTTTCATCCTTTCCCAGGTTAAGAAGATTAACAATCGCTTTTCCTCGGCTCATTCGACCGGCCTGGGGAATATCGTACACTTTGCACCAGTAAACCCTTCCCTGGTTTGTGAAAAACAGAAACGTATGGTGGGTAGACGCCACAAAGAGATTTGCAATAAAATCGTCATCCTTAACTCCCATGGCTGTCTTTCCTTTGCCGCCGCGCTGCTGTTTCCGGTAAAGGGTAATGGGATTCCGTTTTATATATCCGCTTTTTGAAATGGTGACAACCATGTCCTCTTCAACAATCATATCCTCAATGGTTATCTCTTTTGTTGATTCAACAATCTCAGTCCGGCGCTCATCCCCATACTCTTGCTGAATTTCTGTAAGCTCGTCCTTAATTATGTTTTTCACAAGGCGCTCACTGCCTAAAATCTCTTTATACCAGGCAATATCCTTGAGAGTATTCTTGTATTCTTCCAGAATTTTTTCCTGCTCCAATCCGGTAAGCCGCTGCAGACGCATATCGAGTATGGCCTGGGCCTGTATTTCCGTCAGGTCGTATGTCCGAACCAGACCCTTTTTGGCTTCGTCCGGCGATTTGGATTCGCGAATCAAAAATACGACATCATCAAGATTTTCAAGGGCGATTTTTAAGCCTTCCAGGATATGGGCCCGCGCTTCAGCCTTTGCCAGGTCATACCGGGTTCGCCGGATAATAATCTCCCTGCGGTGAAGAATGAAATGCTCAAGAATCTTTTTCAAAGAAAGTTGTTGGGGCTGGTTGTTCACAATGGCAAGAAAAATGATGCCGAAGCTGTTCTCCATCTGCGTGTGCTTGTAAAGCTGATTGATTATCACCTCCGCAAACTGATCTTTTTTCAGCCCCACCGCGATCCGCATACCTTCCCGGTCCGACTCATCCCTTATATATCGTACCCCTTCGACCTGCTTTTTCTTTATCAGGCTCACAATTTTTTCGATAAGTTTTGCCTTGTTCACCTGATATGGAAGCTCCGTGATAACAATTGTATCTCTTCCTGTCCTTTTGTCTTTCTCGATCACGGCTCTCGCCCTGATCCGGATGATGCCCCGACCGGTTGTATATGCCTCATGAATTCCATTGGTGCCGTAAATAATACCGGCCGTGGGAAAGTCAGGTCCTGGGATATACTCCAAAAGGTCCTGAGATGTTAGATCAGAATCATCTATGACTGCCTTTGTGGCTTCAATGACTTCAAAAAGATTGTGAGGCGGTATGTTGGTGGCCATACCAACGGCGATACCCGCAGAACCGTTTATTAAGAGGTTGGGGGCTTTGGCCGGAAGTACACAAGGCTCTGTTAAAGAATCATCATAATTAGGCACAAACTCAACGGTTTCCTTGTCCAGGTCCTCCATCATCTCATGAGCCAAACGCATCATTCTGACTTCGGTATACCTCATTGCGGCCGGAGGGTCGCCATCCACAGAACCAAAATTGCCCTGGCCGTCTATAAGAGGATACCGTAAAGAAAAATCCTGAGCCATCCGTACAATGGTATCATAAACCGCAGTATCACCATGGGGATGATATTTACCGATAACATCACCGACGATGCGGGCGGATTTTTTATACGCTTTGTTCCAATCGTTTTTCAGCTCTCGCATTGCAAATAGTATGCGTCTGTGGACGGGTTTCAGGCCGTCGCGCACTTCCGGGAGTGCCCTCCCGATGATTACACTCATGGCATAATCGAGATACGACTTTTTCATCTCGCTCTCGATACTGATCTGTGCCAACTTTTCTGTATTCAACATATTAAAAACCCAATTGTCTGTTCTTTCAGAATTTAGTTTCTTAGTTGCAAATTATGTGCTTTTTATGGCATTTTTTTTACAACTTAAAAAAAAGTGTGAAGTGATCTAAAATGCCTAAAGTTTACCCTGTGGAATACCTGCCCAATGAAATGCAACGCCTATTTCATCGGGGCGAAGCCCATTACTACGGAGTTTTGGAATTCTACTAATTTTTATATGAACAGATGGAGCGACCTGCCCGCTCGTGCCTTGCAATGGCAGGCGGGAGCGACACCTTAACTTTAGTCACTTCAAACTTTATTTCACTTTAGTCACTTCTGATTTTCAATCCTTACAGGATCAACCAATCTTTGATAACTGGTATAATAAATATCGGTTAATGTTAAAAAAGCAGTAGCAACCAGAGGGCCGTAAATAATACCCAGGATTCCGAACATCTTTAATCCCCCGATAATTGAGAAAAAAACAAGGAGCGTATGCATTTTAACCCGTTTACCCACTAGTTTTGGTTTTAACAAATATTCAATTCCACCGGAAAGTATAATGTAAAAAACAACAAAAAATATCCCTGATGCAATCCGCATTTTTAAGAATAGATATAGAGCCGCGGGAATAAATACAACTCCTATTCCTATGATGGGAAGAAACGCGAGCAGGACCATTATAACCCCCCATAAAAACGGTGAATTAAAATCAAAAAGAAAAAAAACGATACCTCCTGCCACACCCTGAATCAGACCGCAAAATCCATTGCCGATAAGAATAGCACCGGCCATGTCCTTAAATTTTTGAATTAGTTTTTCATCCTGTTCTTTTGGGAGCGGAGAAAGATCGATGATAAACGCAACAAGTTTGTCCCCGTCAAATAAAAGATAATAGATAATAAGGAGCATAAAAAAGAAATATACAAAAAATTTGAATACATTCGAGGCAATAGAACTGGCCTGCTGAAATAGAAAGAGGCCGACGAATTTTCCGAGTTCTGAAACCGCCTTATTTAATTCTTCACCGGTAATTTCCATATTTAAATTGGAAAGGACAAGGTTTATTCTTTCAAGAACCCTGCTGCTTTCAAGCAGGGGCTTGATTTGGTCGCTGATTGCCCCGCCTTTTCCCATAAGATACAGAGCGTAGGCCTCCTTTGACAAAATGCCTACAAAAAAAACGGTCGGGATAAACAGGATAAAAAATATTAAAGCGCAGGTTAGCAGCGATGCAAGAAGAGAATTAATTTTTCTGTTTAAAAAATTATAAACCGGTTTAAAAATGCCGGTTACAACAGCGGCAAGAACAATAACAGACATAAAAGGCCAGAAAAGCCGGCCAAGAAAAAAAGCTGACACAAGAAAAAGGGCCAGAAAAAACCACAAAATAATATTATGGGAAGTTCTATCCTGCATAGTACTCCAACTAAAAACTATGTTTCGTTATCACAGGCTATATTGTGAGACCTTTGCAAAACGCCCCTTTTTGCTCAATTTCTGCGTCCCCGATAATCGGGATTTATCAACAGGCTCAAATTTTAACCTGCCACCGATCTTTGGCGGGTTAATCCTCAAAATACTTAATGTATTCCTGCCTGCCCCGTAGCTCCCCGTGGAAGAACCGGGACAGGCCGGCAGATGGTACTGGGGTAGGTCCCCGTGAAAGTACCGGGACAGGCCTGCAGATCGTACTGGGGTGAAACTTTTTTTCTATTTCACCGGGGCCATTATTCCAATTGGGGCCAAGCCCCTAAGTTCTGTTGGAGATGGTGTTGTTATAATCGAGAAAGATATCGTGTAAAAATATTGGAAGGTATTTTACTTACTCGCAAATCCTCCAGCCACCAATAAAAGAAGGGCTTCATAAACGAAAACCGCAACATAGCTACCACATAAACCATAAACAATACCGCCGCCGATTACGGCAGGCACAGCAAAAACAACCAAGATACCCAACCTTCTGCTGATGTTCATCTGTGTTAATCTCCTTTAAGTGTAAACGTTTCTCGAAACGCCTTTTACTCAAAATTAATGAGGTTCAAAAAGCAATAAATTGATAATATTAGGTTTTTTTTCTTTTTAGTGCGGCGAAGCCGCATGATGTAGAATCGCGCAGCGATTGTATAATTTTTAACACCCTAAATGAGCGAAACATAACATATTTTTCCCGTTTTGTTTACGCTCAATTAGGGTAACAATAACATTTAATTAAGTAAAGGAAAAACAGACAAACCTGTTTATTTTTTAGTATAGTCATAAAGGTTTGACGATCATGGGTTTTTTTAATAACATACAAAAACCTAAACTGAGTGATTGTCGAGTTTGCCGAAGATGCAAGGCGCAGGGTGCGCAGCTGTAATCTTCTACCGCAAGCGCCCTGCAACACAGCAGATTCGGTAAAATCGGCAAGCCCGACTTGTTGGGTCGTAGCTTAAATCGAAGCCCAAAGGGTTTCAAATTGTGACATTTTTTAATAGTGCTCATGGCGATCCATCTAGTGATAATGATTAATATCTGGATTTTCTTCAAGGATTTAAAAATATTAAAATATTTATTTTCTGGCGCAATTTGAAACGCTCAATTTAGGGAAAAATTTCATGATCAAAGGTCTCAATACAAAATGTGCCTGATTATATTTTCCTACGATATGCATCCCCGTTACCGGTTGATACTTGCCGCTAACCGGGACGAAGATTACAACCGTCCGACAGCGCCGCTTTCTTTTTGGGATGACGCGCCGGGCATTCTTGCCGGTCGTGATTTAAAGCACAATGGAATGTGGCTTGGGGTTTCCCGAACAGGACGAATTGCGGCCATCACTAATTTCAGAGAACCTGATTTTCGGATTGCGAATGCCCCTTCCCGTGGTCTTCTCGTCGGCGATTTTCTGGTCTCAAAACAATCTCCCAAAAATTATATAGAACACGTTAAATCTATGGGACACAGATTCAATGGGTTTAATCTTTTTGTTGGAGACAGGTCCGAGCTATTTTATTATTCCAACAGGGGAAACAGCATTAAGAAAATAATACCCGGCTTATACGGTGTGAGCAATCGATTTCTTGACACGCCATGGCCCAAGGTTGTTAAAGGAAAGGCTGGTCTTAAAAAACTGATTGATAACACTGAAAAAATAGACTCTGAAGACATATTCGGTATTCTGAAAGACAGCTCTTATCCACCGAACAACGTGCTACCGGACACCGGCGTCGGCCTCACTTGGGAACGGATTCTTTCCCCCTTGTTTATCACAAGCAAATTTTACGGGACCCGTTCATCTTCAATAATTTTGATAGAACGCTCAGATAGAATAACATTTTTAGAACGGACATTTATTTCAGAGAACGCTGTATCCAGAAAGGAGAAAACCCGAAAATTCACCTTTGATATAATATAGTTTAAGAAAATTTGAGGGAAAAGCCTTGACAAATCCACCATAGCTGCTTAAAATTCTTTATGAAATATGTTCTTTTTCATCTTTTACCCCAAATTATCTATTTGTGGGGGCGAAACGGCTTCGACGGGGATAAAGAAGCATCGGCTGCATGCCAAGCTCCTGCCGGCTTGTAAAAAGGGCGGGAAACTTAAAGTAATCGCAGACGATTATAATTACGCTTTAGCCGCTTAAAGGCTAACGTCCTGCCGGGTTATTCCTGCGCATCCGGCGAGGACGTCGACAAGCAGGATAGCCGGTCCCGATATCCCGTTAACGGATCGGTGATATTTTTACGGGATAGCCTATCAAGCATCTTGCCTGAAGGAGACTCGAGAAGGCGAAAGCGAAATTTCAGGCTATGTATGTAGACGCCCGTGCGGAATGTTCACGGACGCGGGTTCGACTCCCGCCGCCTCCACCACGCTTCGCCTTACAGGCTACGCGTGGCAAGCCACTTTGAAAACAGATCAAAGGAATACAAATCCAACAATTAACAATAGTTAGAAGCGTGCCCTGCGTAGTTCGCAGAACGAAGCGGAGCTGATTCGCCTAGATGGCTACGCGTGGCAAGCCACTTTGACTATTAAGATTCGACAATAAAATATTTTGTAGATTAATGCTTGGCGAATTTCGGCAACACTTCAAGATAATTGAATTATAGGCTATATATGGTGTAGAGATTTTTTTATTGACAAATTGTCAATTATGAGTATAATTCAATTAACAATTCAAACTACCCCAATGGTTTCGACCTTGGGCGCGGGGCTGCACTAGCAGCCCCTGCTTTTTTAAGCCTCCCCTTATGAAAACTTTCGTCTATATTGATGGTTTCAATTTTTATTATGGTGCTGTAGCCAAAACTCCCTATAAATGGTTGGATTTCAAGTTATTATTGCAAAACTTGTTGAGCCCAAAGCACAAAATCCTCAAAATAAAGTATTTTACAGCTCTTATCACGGGTAAAATTGATCCTAACGCACCTGTTAGGCAGAAGACTTATTTAAGAGCTCTTCAAAAGTATATACCCGAATTATCAATTTATTACGGCACTTTTAACAGTCACGATGTAATAAAACCATTAGCATGTAGAAATAAAAAATTCACAAGACCTTTTTTCGTCCCGATAATTAAAACCGAAGAAAAAGGTTCTGATGTTAATCTTGCTGTTCACCTTTTAAACGATGCATGGCTAAATGAATATGATTGCGCGGTAGTGGTATCGAATGATAGCGATTTGGTAGAATCTTTAAAAATAGTTAAAAATCAATTGAAAAAAAGATAGGTATAATAAATCCTCGCAACAAGACTCCTGCAAGAGAATTAATGAAATATGCAAATTTTCATAAAAAAGTTAGAAAGGGCGTGCTAAAAATTTCACAATTACCAGATCCAATACCCGACACAACAATCAAGAAGCCAAAGATTTGGTAGGAATTGAATTTTGAAGTCAAATTCCAAAAACCTTCTCAATTATCACCTATATTGTTCGGATGTTGTTCAACAAAATTTTAATTAATTGAAATAATTACATTATTTTGGTATAAATATAAGTTCGACTCCCGCCGCCGCCTCCACGCTTCGCCCTAGGGGCTACGAATGGCGGGCCAATAATGATCAAAATCGTCAAAAATGTAAATAATATCTGAGATGAATATAGAAGCGTGCCTTACGTAGTTCGCATAACAAAGCGGGGCCAATTCGCCTCAAAGGTTACGCGTGGCAAGCCACCTTGAAAATAAATTAAAGAGATACCACAACAAATACAATCATTTAGAAGCGTGAAATCATGTACTTCGTTTATCTGCTTCGCAGCATTCCTTATCCCGATCAAACGTACATCGGCTATACCACAGACCTCAACACCCGCTTAACATCCCATAATCACGGGAAATCCAAGCATACAGCAAAATATTAACCTTGGAAATTAGTTCCTGAATTTTGTATGAAAATTAATGAGAGTTTTTAAACGACTTAGTTGAAGCGGGTTTAAACAAAATCATAGAATCATACTTTTACCCAAATGGTAAATCGAATGATGATCTTTTTTATTCATTAATTTTCACCCAAAGGGCGAGTCGGGGGCTTCCATCTCCCCGCTTTAAGCGGGATCTTCGAGCTGCGCTTGTCCGCCTCTGGCGGATTATTAAGGGTTCGTAATAGTTCACTATGACTTCGCCCTTAAGTGCCTTGCATATGAAAGCCTTCGACTCGTGCAAAATTCATGTATTCACTTACACCGCTTTCAGCGAACAATCAAAAGCTCTTTCATTTGAGAAATATCTAAAATCTCATTCCGGAAAAGCCTTTGCTCGTAAACGGTTGTGGTAATTCCGTTCATTTATTTGCTATCAATATCAGTAGTAATGACCAAACCAATACTTGAAGATCCCAAGAAAAGCCTTCATTCTTTCCGGCATTTGGTGACTGATCGTCTCTATAAAGCTATGGTGATGGGATCCATGATTGAAGAGCTGGCCGGAAGGGATGTATTCGAACGGTTACCAGTACAGTCAGTTTTGCCATCTGTATCGTCAATGGGCCGGTCGTATCGATCCGGTCATCCGCCAAGAACACCGTGCCGGCGAAAAGATGTTTGTTGATTATGCCGCTCAGACGGCATATATCTATGATTTGCCGACAAACCATATCCCAATAACCCCACAGAATCCTTGACATTTTTCTTTCGCTGATGTATTCATTCGAATCAATTCATATTTCGGGGAATTACAGATGAACAAATCGGATCTTATCGAGGCGCTCAAAACGGAAGCAGGGATCACAAAAAACGAGGCTACAGTGGTTGTGAACCTGTTTTTCGATGAAATGGCAGACGCTTTGGCCAACGGTGACAGAGCGGAAATCCGGGGCCTGTGTTCATTTTACGTCAAACAGTACAAGGCATACACCGGGAAGAACCCAAAAACCGGAGAACATGTTAAAGTTAAGGAAAAGAGACTTCCGTTTTTTAAATGTGGGAAGAAATTGAAAGAGAGGGTGGATAAATACGGGGATTAATTTCTGATAAAAACTTTTTTCCGACAATCGTATCACAAGGCATTGGAACCATAAGATAAGATATTTGCTGCTTTTGCAGGTATCACATAGTCCTATTCAACCGCCCTAAACCTCTTGCAATCATGTGCCAAGGCATTGACCATATAAATAAATGGCGAATCCCCAGCCATATCAGGGTTTAAGTTGACATTAAACAAATCAGCCATTTCAACGAAATTAAGATACATCTTGCAAAAATCCATATTTTCGCAGTTGACACATTTTTTTTCACCCATTTTTCACCTTCCTTTCAAATTGCGGCTTGCCGGTTGGGCACCTTTGACTCCATCAATAATCTCCTTGGAATTTCTGTTTTCAAGTTTTGAATAACAAACAGGAAAAGAATGATCAAGATCCAAGGTGAGATTAAATGGTCTGTTTTCTTTAGCAATATAAAAACAGTAATACCAAAATGAAGCCTTTCCCTCTCCATTCCTCCATCATACCCCAATAACAACTCCTCCACATCTTTTCCATTTTTATTTGAACATTACGGGATTGGATTCAAGGTTCTCCGTCAAAAAAATGTCCTTATAATCAGCTTGACTTTTTTCAACAATATTTTATTATCTAAACAATCAATAAAGGCCCGTCCTTAATTGGCGGGCCAGTTTCGTTCTGAAGGAAATATCCATTTGTCAAAGTGGCAACCTGCAGTTTGGAACTATGAGAATTTTTTGAAAGGAGGGTGTCACTATGGCTAATGGAATTGTAAAATGGTTTAATAGCGGCAAAGGCTATGGATTCATTGAGCAGGAAGATGGTCCGGATGTATTCGTTCATCATTCAGGAATCAATTCCACCGGTTTCAAGTCTCTTGATGAAGGCGATCGAGTAACCTTTGATATAGAGCAGGGTCCAAAAGGTCCGGCTGCTGTAAATGTCACTGTGGTTTAGCTTCCAGTTTTAATCAGAAAAAGGGCATTCCCCAAAATATGAGGGACTGCCCTTATTTTTTAGCAAGAAAATTTTTACATGTTTTATGAAGCAATGTTTATCCATCGAAAAGTTGGTATAGATTAAAACACGAAAGAAGGTAAAAAAAATGCAGAACGTGAAATGGGAAGTTAAAGACAATAAACTAATTATTGAGATAGATTTGACATTGGAGTTCGGAGGCTCGAAATCTGGCAAAACGATTACCATTGCCAGTACGCGGGGAAACCAAAAGATTGAGGGTACCAATGCTATCATCGGTTTGAACGTCTACAAATATCCAGAAAGCGGATAACATCCACAATTCATCAAGCAAATTTAAAAATAGTGGATTGATCTCCCATCATACCCTATCCAGCATTCCCCAATCACAATATCCCAATCCTTTTTTTTGCCGATTTCGAAACTTTGTAACAAGTCATATGGATTTGATTTTTTAACGTTAATAAGTTATGGTCACAATGTTTCGATTATGTTAAGAAATTTTCGAATGCAATAGTCTAAACGGAAGCGAGGTTGCAGACAGGTAAAAACCAGTGAACAAAGCTTTCCTGATATGACACGGAGCAGTACGACAAATAACAATCAGATCCAAAACTCGTTGACAACATTGCTGAGTGAGGCAGCGAAATCTCTTGCGAGTTATCTTGAAAGAATTTTACCATCACTCTTCAACGATTGGTGGAACGAAGCTGTTGTAGGCAAACTTTCCTTCCAACAACGGCGGCGAGTCGATCAACGAGGGATTGACTCCCTATCATTGTTGGATCTTGCTGCCTTACTTCGAGTGTTGGATCAGAATTGGTATCAGATCTCAATGAAGATGAATCTGTCCTCGGAAGCCCGACATTTTGTCAAGGAAATGCAGACAGTTCGGAACCGATGGGCACACACAGGCACAGAAGGGTTTCCGCTTGAGGATTTATACCGGGACTTGGACACCCTGCAGCGATTCGCCGCTGTAATCGAGGCTGATGAAACTCTCATTCAAGAGATTCGTGCTACAAAAACGTCCTTGTTTACTTGGGAAAGGGGGGCCATTTCTCAAATTCAGACAAAAGAGGAACAGCCAACGTTAGCTCAAGAAACGGTTGCCTCCGAGTTTGAGCCGGGGCAGATTGTTTCGCTGAAGTCGCATTCTGCAATCCGTGGAGCAGTTGTATCGATTATACCGGGCAAACCGGAAAACAGGTACAAAGTATTCGTTGATGGCGAGGCACAAACATTCTATGCCTCTCAAATCCAAGCTGAAGATTTGGATGACAAAGACTACCTCTTTTTACCTTGTAAAGAGTTTCATTCTTATCTCACCGCTCTCCAAATACAACATCCAGGATTATCAACGCTTTATTCACTTAATGCTGCTCGTATTGATTTTATTCCATATCAATTTAGGCCGGTGTTGAAATTCATAAGATCCGACCGTCCGCGCTTGCTCATAGCTGACGGCGTTGGCGTAGGTAAAACCATCGAGGCGGGACTAATTCTTCGCGAACTACAGGCTAGGCGTGACATCCGTTCCATCCTTATTATTTGCCCTCGTCCATTGGTTATCGAACGTAAGTGGGAAATTGAAATGAAGCGTTTTGAAGAGCGCTTTCTTCACCTTGACGGTCGTACATTGCGTTTTTGCATTAACGAAATGGATCTGGAAGGTGTCTGGCCGGAACAGTACCACAAGGTTATCATTCCATATTCCTTGTTCGATGAAGCTCTTCTTTACGGAACAGAACCTGGCTCCAAACGAAAGTCTAAGAAGGGGCTCTTAAATCTTGACCCACCACCCCGTTTCGATCTGGTTATTGTTGATGAAGCGCATCATATCCGTAATACAGAGACTTATAAACATAAGGCAGTACGTTTCTTTTGCGATAATGCAGAGGCGGTGGTTTTCCTAACAGCTACACCGATTCAACTTGGAAGTAACGATCTTTTTGTATTACTGAATGTACTCCGACCAGATCTGATAATTGATCACGAAAGTTTTGTGCATATGGCTGAGCCAAATCCCTTCATAAACCGTGCGGTAGCCATAACACGCGCACAAGAAACGGGATGGTCCATACAAGCAGTGGGAGCGCTCGAACAGGCCGCTATTACATCGTGGGGGCGATCCATTCTCCGACACAACCCGGAATTCAATCGAATACTCAATCAACTTTCACAATACGATATCGAATTAGAAGAGCGTGTGCAGCTTATTACTGATCTCGAAGCCCTGCACACTTTCGCAGGAATAATTAACCGAACTCGCAGACGTGATATTGGCGAATTTACGATAAGAAAGCCCGAAACTGTTACCGTTCAATTCACTACGGCACAGAAAAAACTACATGATGACTTACTTCAGGTTCAAGCAGAAATTTTTAGCCGAATTCATGGAGACATCAATGTCAAGTTCATGATGACAACGATACGACGGCAGGCAGCAAGCTGTTTATACGGACTCGTTCCCTTCCTTCAGGACATTCTTAACCGCCATATCGATGAATTATCATGGGAAGAGGCTGACAATATTCAAGAGGCTCCTTTTGAAAATTCGGTTGAAGCCATAGAATCAAGCATCCGAAACATCCTGGAACAAGCACAGGCGCTTGATCCCTATGATCCGAAACTTGATGCTCTCAAGAAAATCCTGAAAAATAAGCAGGAGTTGCCAAACAACAAGGTAATGCTCTTCAGCAGTTTTCGGCATACACTCCATTACCTTTACCAGAAAATTAAGACAGATGGTTTCCGCGTTGGGCTGGTCCATGGCGGGACACCTGATGAAGAACGCATCGAATTTCGTAATCGTTTCGAATTGAATCGTGAACAGAACAATGCATTAGATATTTTACTGTTTTCCGAAATCGGCTGTGAAGGATTGGACTATCAGTTTTGCGATTGCATTGTGAATTATGACTTACCATGGAATCCAATGAGGGTTGAGCAACGGATTGGTCGTATTGATCGTAACGGACAGAAAAGTGAGAGTGTTGCTATTTTCAACCTGATTACCCCTGGGACCGTTGATGCGGACATCTATGAACGCTGTTTGCTGCGCATAGGGGTTTTTAACAGAGCCCTCGGTGGAAGTGAAGAAATACTCGGTGAGATCAGTAGGGAAATCCTTAATATTGTGGAGAATTTTTCATTAAGTGATGAAGAACGAAACGAAAAGCTTCAGCAATTGGCGGATAATCAGATCCGTTTGATTCAGGAACAGGAAGAACTCGAACAAAAACAGGTTGAGCTATTCGGTATTCATTTACCAGAAAATCGGTTGAAAAAGGAAATTGATGAGGTGTCAAGTTTCTGGCTTTCTCCTACATCGATTCTCAACCTCATAACGCTTTATCTAAATAAAGTCTGCGGCAAGGATCAGGAGTATATTCTTGGCGAAAAACCGCTTAAAACATTACGTCTTTCTCAAGAAGCTCGTAACCGCCTGTTAAATGATTTCCAAAAATTGCCCAGACAAAACACACCCTCATATAGAGCGTGGGAAAACTGGTTAAAGGGTGGCAATCCTCACATGTATATAACCTTGGAAGCCATATGTGCCTCTCAACATCCTGAAGCAGCGTTCATCATGCCTTTGCATCCACTTGTGAGACAAGCGGCTAGAGCATTCGACATCAGAAAACGAGTAGTCACAGCCTTAAAGGTAAAAGAAGGAGCAATCCCTGATGGGAAATATCAGTATGTCATATATCAATGGCAATTTTACGGTATTAGAGAAGACTTAGTGTTGTGTCCGGTTGCTTCTTCGGAGCTAGTCACATCTAATCTGAACAAACTTCTTGAGAAAGCTGAAGAAGATCCAACAAGAAAAGAAAATGTGACTGATCTTTCAGCATGGGACAGCCTGGATGCTCACCATTATAAACTCTGGTCGGATGCACGTGATCGGCACCAACGTCGAACTCATGAATTGGCCCGGTATCGCCGTGAAAGTCTGGCAACTAGTCATCGAGCGCGAATATCACTTCTTGAGGAGCAGCTCAATCAGGCGAGCGATGATAAAATCAAGCGGATGCGCCAATCTCAAATCGCATCGGCTGAAGCTGATTACGCACGTCGCATTCAGGATTTGGATATTGCGATGGAAAGGGCTGAAATTACTGCCCGACCGGTAGCCTATGGCGTAATCCATGTTGATGGAGGAAATACAGATGCCTAGTGATTATGAGAAAATAAGAAATGATAACATTCGACGACGGGGAGAAGAATTTGATGATATAGGTAGATTGATATCGGAGCAGCTCTATGGAGATCGCTCTCACTTTGTTTACGAGCTGCTTCAAAATGCAGAAGATGCATTGGAAAGGAGATTCCGCCAGGACCCTTTGAGCAGATTGCCGGTTAGTGTACAATTCAGGCTCTATGAAAACCGACTAGAGTTCAGACATTTCGGCCAACTTTTTGATGAAGAGGATGTACGGGCTATTTCAGATGTCTTGAAGGGTACAAAAGGAGAGGATAAAGCTCAAATCGGTAAGTTCGGCATTGGTTTCAAATCAGTATACGCATTTACTTCGACCCCTGAAATTCATTCTGGTGAGGAACATTTCATAATCGAGCGATATATACGTCCAAGAATAGCTGATCAAATCCCCAAGGTTAAAGATAAAGAAACACTTTTTGTTTTTCCTTTTAACCATGAAAAGGTTTCACCAGATGAGGCGTATAATCTCATTGCAAAGAAATTAAAGTTAATCGGCTCAAGGGTTTTACTGTTTCTTAAACAAATAAATGAAATCAAGTGGTACATAGAAGGAAAGGAAAGCGGTCATTACTTGAGGGAACAAAAAACACATGGTGGGGGAAAACATGTAACAGTTATTGGTCAAACTATAGGCAAGGAAGAGGAAGAGGAAGACTGGCTAGTGTTCGAGCACCCTGTCACAGTGGAAAATACAAAAGATGCAGTTTCAGTTGAAGTGGCTTTCAGACTTGAATTCGATGCTAAGACCCAAGAGAAAAAAATTGTAAAAGTCACGCATTCACCTTTAGTTGCTTATTTTTCAACTGATATAGAAACACGTTTAGGGTTCATTATTCAAGGTCCATATTGCACGACACCATCTCGGGACAACATTCCAAAAGATAATGTATGGAATAAAAAACTCGTCAATGAAACAGCCTCTTTGATTATAGATAGCCTTGAAAAACTAAAAAACATGGGATTGCTTACAGTTAGCGTTCTCGAAGCTCTCCCGATTAGAAAAGACGATTTTCCGATATGGGGGATGTTCCGACCAATTGTAGATTCTGTTCGTCATGCTCTCATGGAACGAGATCTTTTGCCTACAGACGATGGTACGTTTGCTCCTGCAAAAAGTGTCAAGCTGTCTAGAGGGGCCGAACTTAGAAAGCTTCTTACTCCAGATAGACTTAAGGAGCTTCTATCTTATTCAAAAGAATTAAAATGGCTTTCAGGTGAGATTACAAGAGAACGGACGCCTGACCTTAGATCCTATTTAATGAATGAACTTTATGTTGAGGAAATTACAGGAGACGTATTTGTAAAAAAACTATCAACTTCTTTCTTAGAAAATCAGTCAGATGAATGGATAATATCGTTTTATACATATCTTCTCACTAGGGAAGCGCTTTGGAAAAAAGCTGAATACAATTGGGAATCCCCAGGAGTCTTGAGAAATAAACCTATTATCCGATTGAATAATGGGATTCATGTTGACCCTTTTCGAAAAGATGGTTCACCGAATGCTTTCTTTCCGATAGAGGAAGAAAATGATTTTCAAATAGTAAAAATTGAAATCGCTAACAACAAAAGTGCTTACGAATTTTTGAAAAAATTAGGTATTCCTGAGCATGACTTGGTTGATG
>Ga0315543_1000363_pt1 | contig 56612 bp, 77 predicted proteins | sample SalMarSW160210MG_2_FD_203098 | JGI IMG/M metagenome (GOLD analysis project Ga0315543, IMG submission 203098) | Salt marsh sediment microbial communities from the Plum Island Ecosystem LTER, Massachusetts, United States - Salt Marsh Sediment SW1601-210 ... | reverse complement strand
GCTACCTGACCCCGGCAGAGTTTGCCAGAAGGTACTACGAAAAGAACCAGATAACAGAGGTTAAGCAACCAGTGGAAAAGGCAGGAAGTCTCTCATTGTAGGTGGTACTAATAATGGGGGCACCCCAGTCTTTCTTATCAAGTGGTGTGCCGTCAAGTCTCTTGTGAGCTATCAATAAGAGCCTTTGCGGAAAACCGAGTAAGAATGTTCTGGCGTCAAGCCAAGCTCCGAGGTCAAGAGCCTTGTCATCGGCTATCAGTTCTCCAAGCTCGGTAGTGTGCCCTTCACTATCTATGATGGGTTTGTTAAGGCTCTCCAGCTTGATAGCTTTGGGGCACTCGGTATAGAGGTCATTTTCTCGGCATTGACGCCTTTGCTTTTGGCTACAGCTACCGCAATCCAAGCCGTTACTGGCTTTGTAGTAGGTTCGCCAATAGTCGGCTACAGTTCGGCTGGCTATCCGATACATAGTAGCTTCCGTGAAAGGCTTATGTCCGTTGTTACGCTCTACATCGGCAAGGGTAGCTATTATCGTGTGGAGTATGTCCTCTTTGTCCTCTGGCTTCACCCTGTCGGTAAAGCGGGAAGCTACATTATAGTAGGATAGCCACTCACCCTGTAACTGGTCATAGCCGTTACTGTGGACTAAGGCTTGTCTTTTGTGTCCGTTAGACCTAGACTTGATACTGCGGGGCTTTGTTGGTGATGACTGGCATACTGCCAGATGACCGCACCACTGACAAACGCCCTGCCTTGTTTTTAGAGTCCAGACACGATGACAATGGCTACAATGACCTTGAGGGCTGCCGTTACCGCCGTCTGGTGCTGCTGGTGCTGCTATGCTTGAACTCATACTTAACCCCCCTTTCAAAGAGGGCAAGCGTTCAGGTCAGAGCTTCGTTATTCGGTTGTTAAAGTGCTTGTTGTCAGTCTCATTGTCCGACAAAAAGAGCTTTTGAGATATTTGACAACCTAGCACGATTCACCTCTCTTTCCGAGGTTAAGTATTGATTACAAAATGAGGAGAGTGTTTCTAGAAGACGGTGCGGGTGGTGAAGGTCTGAATTGTTTGTTGCTTGTGTTATAATTAACATAAGCATTCACTGTATTTAACGAGAAAGGCTAGTAGAGACCGGTACATGTCAACTTATATTCAGCACAATGATATAGCACGGTTCGCAGATGAACAGGTGAACCTGCACCAAGATCGAGTTAAGAAGTATAGAGACCAAGTGAATGCCTTGAGAGATCGCCTAAGTGCTAAAATAGCCGATGACCCAGACTTCGACCTAGTTAAGATGGTTCATTCAGGGAGTGTAGCAAAAGGTACAGCTCTCAGCACTATAAACGATATGGATGTTGCGGTTTACGTTCGAAAGGCAGCGGCTCCTACGGATGAAGACCAACTTCTAAATTGGCTTGCTGATAAGCTCAGAGAAGCAAATCCACAAATGAACTCCGATCAGTTCGCTCGAGGAACACATTGTGTGACTGTAGGATTTCGTGGTAGTGGTCTGGACGTGGACGTAGTACCAGTTTTATACGAGGGGGCTCCTGATGACCGTGGTAATTTGTTAAACCGCGAAACGGGTGAGTGGCTAGAGACCAGCATTCCACTTCAACTAGAATTTATTCGTTCACGAAAAAGAATGGTCCCTAACCACTTTTCTCAAGTTATAAGACTTCTTAAATGGTGGGCCCAACTCCAGAAGAAAACCCGTTCAGGATTCCGGTTCAAGTCGTTCATGATTGAGCTTATATGCACCAATCTTCTGGATAACAAGAATGAATTCGGTGATTATCCAATTGCTATGCAGTTATTTTTTGCCTATATCATTAAATCTGGACTAAATGAGCGGATAGCTTTCAAAGATTATTACCAGCCTTCGAAAATACCAGGAACAGACGTATCACCAATTCAGATATTTGATCCTGTTTGCCCAAATAATAACGTCGCAGGCTCCTACACAGAATTCGAGAGAAAGATTATCATAGAAGCATCACATGACGCATTAGATGCACTAGGTGAGGCTCATTATTCGGATACTAAGGGTCGGGCTGTAGATCTATGGAAAGAGGTTCTTGGTCCATCGTTTAGGGTGTGAAAATGACATATAGCTATACGACAACATCAACGTTTACTGAGTCACATGCTATATACCTTACCTCAAAAGTTGCAGCTGACCTTAGACAGATGCAATTCTTCTATGGCAAACCTTCGGACATTGATATTGAAAAGTACATAGAAGAACTGATTATCTTGTTAATAAATCGGTGTCTCAAAATGGTAGAGTATGGATTTGCGCGCGGGAACGATTGGGTCGTTGTTACGCGGTATGTCGCTCGCTTTGACGGTATCTCGATCACTGACGAGCGCTCGGGCAGGATTCCTGCTGGCGCCGATATCTCTGGGGCTTCATGGCTTTCCTACCTGGAATACAACGATTACTACTTGTGGACACTCAGTGAGGCCCAACGGCAACAGATTAGTAGTAAACTACCATTCCAGCGAACATCCGGAGCCGAGCCTGGAACAAGTTCTGGTGGGTGGATAATGGATAGAACTTATTCCAAGAATGGAGTATCTCTTTCGAGGGGAGTTTATAGAGCGTGATAAATCAAGATGCCGACGATATGTTTGATGCGGTTATCGAATATCCGAGTGATAAAGCGCTTGAACGTTATAATACCTTGGTAGGACTCGATGGTATAAAGCAAAAGCTTTCCAAGGAAGCGCAGATTTTACTGAAACCGCAAGAGCTAGCTGATTGGAGCCAGCGAAACTATAAGGTGATAGTTCCCTTGACGCAAGTATTTAAGGATAGACTCCCGTTCTTTGTCTTTGCGGGTGATATTGGCACTGGAAAAACTTCACTAGCTGAGACCATTGGAGATGCGATAGCGCGAAAGATGAGAATCCCGATCACATTATATCGGCTTAGCTTGGGAGTACGGGGCACAGGAGCAGTGGGTCAAATGACCACCATGCTGACAAGTGCATTTGTGTATATTGAGGAAGCCGTAAAGAAAATCGTTGGTAGTGATGGCAATCCAAATGGAGCAGTAATATTTCTTGTGGATGAGGCAGATGCACTTGCCCAATCAAGAGAATTGGACCAGATGCATCACGAAGACCGTGCAGGGGTTAACGCCCTTATTCGAGGAATCGATAGAATCGGGACAAATAGGCGGCCTGTATTAATAATAATGTGTACCAACAGAGTTGAGGCTCTAGATCCAGCAGTTCTGAGGAGAGCCGCTGATGTTTTCGAATTTGTCAGGCCAAATATGGAACAGAGAATGATGATTTTGGAATCAGCGCTTACTGGTCTCGACTTTAATAGAGAACAGGTGAAGAAGATTGCCGAACTTACCGGAGAGAAAGAAGACCGTTCTTATGGTTGCACTTATTCAGACATTGTGCAACGGCTACTTCCTGAGGTGCTCCTCGAGGCCTTTCCCGAATCAAAAGTAGACTTTGATCAAGTTATAGGGATAGCCGAAGTCTTTGTTCCTACAATTCCATTTCAAAGGGACGGCAAATAGATGACGGACCCTACTGGGCGCTCTTTTCTTAGCTATAGGCGAGAGCGTCTTCACGAGGCTCGTCTTCTAATTGAGGCGCAACACGACATAGGGATACCAACTTGGCAGGATATACGAAATCTCTATAATGAACCCACCGAAGAGGCCCTACGGTCAGTCCTCTCCGATCCTAACATAGCTAACGCAGTAATGTGGTTGACTCCTGAAGTACAACATTCGACAATTATCCAACGGGTCGAGGCTCCCTTAATTCTCAGCCGCTACAGAAAGCAAGACGGATTTTTTGTTGTGCCGGTAGCAGCTGGAAAGCTGACATATGAAGAAGCGGCGGTAGTTGTTGAGGGGTCTATTGGAATCGAGAACCTGCAGAACTGGAACATTATGAAAGTTCCCTCTGACCCAGCATCCACATTTGATATACAGAAAGTTGTGCTACAAATACTTCAAAGGAGGATAGATTCCCTAAACCGCTGTTTACCTCCTTATGAGCCCTTCAAATTGATGCTGAATACAAGAGTTCCCCCTGCCTTCAATCCTGGATTTGCTCTAATCATAGACTGGACTCATAGGTTCACCAAGAGGGAGGCAGCCCAACAAACTTGGAATCAGTACTTACTACCTGCATTAAATAATATCGCTGATATAATCCAACAACAGGCACCTACTCGTTCTATACAGGCAACTGGTTTGCTTTCAATTCCAGCAGCTATTGCACTGGGTTTCACTTTTATGGCTCCGAGAAGGGTGAATATTGAATGGGAACAATTCACACCAGGTCGAGATCCTCAGAAGTGGTCTATCAGCGAAACAACTGAAGAATCAGGTTTTAAAACAGAAGTGATAGCTGGTCAAGCAAGTGCTGATGATCTCGCAGTCATGGTGTCTGTTAACACCGATGTAAGTAATGCAGTTAGTCGGTCTAAGGCGTCTCTGCCTACATTCAGAGCATTCGTTCATGTTAAGCATTTTGATGCGAGAGGTAGCATAGACATTTCCTCGCCAGGGCAAGCTACACACCTAGCCCGCATGGTTGTCGATACAGCCCGGCAGACGAGGGAAGACTATCGAATAACAGGTCGGGTGCATCTTTTCATGGCGGTTCCCGTTGGTCTGGCCATGCTTATAGGTCAATTATTGAATACTCTAGGTCAAGTGCAGACATATGAACATATTCAGAATGGTGCAATAGGATTCTATTCTCCTGCAGCCTTGCTCGGGCTCTAGCCCTTGATGCTACCAATATAGGGTGAAGCGAACTATTCTTCTTTCCTTGACATGCTTCTGGCACTAGAGAAGTACCGCGGTGTTAACTCAGGGTAGAGTGTCAACTGCGGCCGATACCATTCCCACTCGGGGGCTTCCTTTCCCTTTGTTGATAAGCGATAGTAGCGGCATGGCGGCGCATCGGGACATGTGAGACCTTGAATATATGGTTCCTCTTCTCTGCCGGTCAGCTCAATGAAGCCAAGCTGCTTTAGGTAATGAAAATAGCGGAAGAAGCTGTGGTAGCGGGCTCGGTGAAGCTTGTAAGGTATCCTCTCCACGTGCCACTCCAGGCGTTCGGCATATTCAACTAATGTATAGGGCTCCTGGTTCTTCCTTTGCCTCTTTTCATCTTCCCAGGCGACGGCATCCCTAGCATAGACACGGCGTAGCGCTTCCTTGTAAAAAGCGAAGATACGTTCACCATAGTCGCCTTCATTTGGATTTATTTTCGGTGCTCCTTCCGGACCGAGTCCCAGAAGATAGTAACGGATAAACTGTCCAACAGTGAAGGGCCTCAGAAATCTTTCTTCTTTCCTTTGTCGGCGGTACTTCCGTTCCTTCCTCTTCTCCTTAAAGTAGTCCTCTATCGGTACTTCATCTATCGTGGGATAAAGTAACCGTTGCGGGTGTGACCAGTCCTCATCGGAAGCTTCGATACCTTCCCTGGTCAGGCGGTAAAGCTTACGTGGGTTAGAGTCAGGATGGTTTTTGGTCACCTCCTGCATGCTCGATGTCTCCTCTTCACCGGTTAATTCAACCCACTTGAGCTGCTTGAGCCAGTGAAAATACCTCTGGAAGCTGTGGTAGCGGGACTTTACCAGCTTGTAAGGGATGCGCCGAAAGTGCCAGTCGACTCTCTCGTCGTATTCTTCCGGGGAGTATGCGGATAACCCGGACCTGACTCTGGCCTCGTCCTCTCGTGCAGTGGTATCCTCTGCATAGGCCCGGTGTAGTGCCAGTTTATAGTGATAGAAAATGTCTTCTTGGCAGGCACCCGCAGCTGGATTAATGGTGGTAGTCTCTCCCGGACCATGACCGAGGAGGAATTCTCTGATAAACCAGCCGCAGCCAAAAGGCCTGACATATCCACCGCGGCCAGGTCTGAGCATCGTCATGTTGCCATCCTTTGCCTGACTACTTCATATAGCCTCTTTGCCTCTCTTTCCACGCAGGCCACATCGTTGTGCGGACAAAGAGCTTCGGCCTGCCTGGCTGCCCACCAGCCATATTTCTCAGCTATCCGTTTCAACTCATTTCTCGGAATGGAATGGTGTGTTTGGGGTGATAAGTTATCCTTCTTTTTCGGAAAATATTTTTCTCGACATTCCGGACATATGCCGTGCGTTACCGATTTGTCCTCGTAAGGTTCCTTTTCCCCAAGGTACTTGCCGCACCAGGCGCATTTGACCACCAAGGGCAAGAGTGGCGGCTGCCAGCTTCTCTCCAGCCGCTCCGCTTTGAACGGAGATAGCCATGGATTTCTTTCAATATCTGCGATGATGGTGTTGATAAGAGAAAATGGTATCTCATCTCCCCGGGCGGTGTAGATTACGTTATCCTCGGGCAGTTCCTCAACGTACTCCCTCGCCTCGGCCAAGGTACGAAACCCTTCCAGAATGTCTTTATAGACTGCCTTTCTGGCGTCGCTGGCCGAGCCTTCAGGCCATTTCTCCCAGTTCAGGTCGTTCTTTTTCTCTTTGATCAGCCTGTCGAGGGTATCTACCTCCGTGGCCGGCAACATGAAGTCAATAACTGGCTGAATCACCTCTTCCTGCTTTGGTTCCAGGGTCTCAGCGACAATAGACCTCATTAGCACTCCTAGAACCGTGCCGAAGATAAGGGACAAGCCAAAGGCAATGCCTGCGTCCGTTATGCTCTGTACTTCCAGAGAGGTCAGTTGCCCGTCTTCCATCGCCCTTGCTATCTCAATTACAACTTCTTCCTGCTGTGGCCGGTATAACAGCGGATTCATGCCTTCCTGGTTGTTGGCAAACCATATCATCACGCTATCTTCTCCAGGTCATTCAATATCCTAGTAGCTACATCACGTATGGAGCTCAGGTTCTGATCCAGCACTTTCTTGTCCTGGGCCCACAAAGCAACGTAAGGGAACGAACGTACCCCGGTATCAAAGCCGTAATGGGCGCCGACGACGTAGGCGGCGCTCTCGGCTATGGTTTCCGCATCCTGTCGGGGTATTCTGAACACGCCCTCCGAATAATAGTGGGCAATCTCGTGAACCAAGGTCTTGAGCTGTTGTGCCCTCGGCTCCTCAGGTCTCACCCATATCTCGCCGTGTGAATACTGCCCTTTTATCCCCGGGTCCTGATGCGGTCGAGGCTCGAAGCTAACCTGTATACCTCTTGACTTCATCAGGTTTAACAGCCCGGCGAAAAAAACCTCGTTAACCTCACCCGTAAGAACTGGCACTTCAAATTCCGGGAGTGGATCACCTTCGGTTTGACTCAGATCAAAAACATACACCACTCTGAAGAAGCGTGGCTGTTCAAGTTCCAGCTCCGTCCCGGAGCCGAGGCCGTGTCCGCACTCAGGACAGAACTTGGCCGACCGGGGCACCTCAGCACCACAGGCGGGGCAGGTCGCCTTCGCTTTCGGCGGCATTACCGGCGCCAGTATGGCAATACCCTTCTCACCCTTCTTTACAAACCGGCCCAGGTCTTTCCATGTGTTAAATCCAGCGACCCGGGTGGCGTCGGGCTTCTGTAGCATGATGAGGATCTGGTTGCCGATAGAGTAGTCATGAAACTTCGCCATAGTGGTAAGGAAAAGGCGAAACTGATAGCTGTCCTGGATGCCTTCAACGCCGGCCTTTAGCTGCTTCATGACGGCATCAATCTTCTTCTCTCCTGTTTCCACTTCCACTGCTGGCAGGATAGTCATGAGGCTATACTCCGGTAGAGATCCTCGGAGGAAGCCGATAAGTTCACGATACTCCGCAGGCACTTTTTCGCCGCCCTCGATGAGAACCTGGGGCTGAAACCTCCCTTGTTTGTGCACCAAGTCGATGTGCCGTCTCAAAGCATCCGTCCTGGTCATGGAGTTATAATCCAGAACCGCTATCACCTTGTTACATATTGGGCAGGTAACCGTAACTACCGGTTTTCTGGCTTCAGTCATGGGCAGATATTCACCAACCGGCTCTGTCTCGGCTACTAAATTCTTGACAAGTCCGAACATGATGCCCATGAACATAAGGAACATGCCGAAGCCGATAACATCGTTCGCCTGCTGCTGCGATGTTTGGTACACTACCAGACCACCTCCTTTAACAACTCGTCCAGAGAACCGCCAGCGATTGCCTCGACCACTTCAGCAGCTACCCACTGCATGGCCTCCATGTGTACCGGCGTCAGGTCATCGGCTTCCCCGTAGCTGCGGTACTGTCGGTGATGAGCCAGTTCATGAACCAGAGTATCAATCACGCTTTTACACCGGCCCATCATTTCCAGCGAAATATAGACCTCCCCAGTGCCAGTGCTGTACATGCCGGCGGTTCTTTTGAGATCACTGGCAGGAGGAATGACGGCTACGTGAACTCCGGCTGGGGGTGAATACGGATAGACCCTAGCAGTGAGTGCCCGGGCTAGTTTGATGTGTGCCTGGTGGCGGGGCTCAAGCGTCTCGTCAGGAATGACTTCCACTTCCCGAAGCCTCGCCTGTGATTCTCTGACAAGGTCCCGGTCGGTGTTGATAGCCCTGCCCAAGGTATCCCTCACCGAGTGTTGGAGACTCACTGACTCGTAGCCAAGATGCCTTACCATACTGTCCAGCCTTTCGCTGGTACGAATCACCGCATTTTCACCCATGACCTGATGCCAAGCTTCACGCCACACTGAGGTATTCTCCCGGACAAAGTCGGCATAGTCCTTGCCCGTCAGTGGCTCCCGTCCCATGTCCCAGGAGCCCATGTTGATATAGCGGGATTCTTCAGTCTCCAGTATTGGCGTTTCCTTCACCATCTGGAGGAATACCTGAAGATGTTCAACTTTGGTGACACAGCACCAGAGCCTGCCCATATCCGTCCAGAGGTCAGGCTCGTTTTTCGGCCCGTGGCGGTCCGGAGCCATATCAAAGCTCCACAGATTGTAGGAATATGGCGAGTTAATATCTCTCATATAAATGTCCCGGGCAAATATCCGTGATGCCCCAGCACCTTTTTCATGCCAGCCACTGGCAGGAGATACCGCAAACTCATGCTGGATAAGCTGGTTGAAGCGACGAATGGGCTGGCTGAGCAAACTCGGCCCCTCGGTGACAATGGACTTCTTCGGCAGATTAACTGCGAACCTATCTTCGAAGGCAGCGCCGTGATATCCAATGATGTGGAAGTTGGTGCCGGACCTCCGTCCGTTGGGCTTCCACAAGGCGGCCAGGGTTTCAGCATGGCCGTTGACCTTCTGCTGCAAAAAGATAATCCAGAGCATCCGGTCTTTGGTCTCCACCCGAATCGAGTATCCCAGGCGAAGCAGCGCAAGCGCCGCAATCTTCATGCCCTCACCGAACTTTCCCCGGGCGTAATCCGGCTTGAGCTTGGGCGGACCGAGAAGGAAGTCGGCCACGGCTATTCCCTTACCTACATCGCGGATGTAGAGCCCCTCATCGTCATAGCCGTAGGTGTAATATTCGCACTCGTCCAGAGCGTTCTGAACGATGTCCCTTATCGCTTCCCACTCTCCCCAGTCCTGCCGCCAGGTGGAAGTCGGGCCGATAATAATGAGCTGCCAGCCTTGAGGTTGCCAGTCCTGCTGATATTCATCCATAGTGAGAACTTTGGGCGGTGCCGTGATTGTTGCCACTATTACCTCCCTTTAGCCCTCTTTATGGCGCTCAGGAAGGCTGAATCAATCCTGTCGCGGTACCCGATATCGTCGATTGTATAAGCCAGAAACTCCGGGCTGTCAGGAAGAAACTCGAGCTCATCAGCCTTCGATTGCCTTTGACGCGACTCAATGGGAACAACGGCAGGGGACTTCCCTTTTAAATACTGACGTCTCTCCTGTTCAGACCAGGGCACGAGATTCTTGGTGCGGGCTGCCATTATGGCAGCTTCTTCGGCGGTATATTGGCTCTCCATCTCCGGAGCGAAAGCGTCCCGGAAGCCCAATCTGGTGAAATACCTGCCGGTCTCCGGTTCCCATATCCAACCGGTTGAGGTCTCTATCCAGGCATGTCCAAGGCGACGGCCACTGCTGTATACCGTGCCGTGTATCAGCTCACCTTCACCTTCCTTAATCAAGAATCTCCAGGCGTCAGCGTAACAGGTACCAGTAGGCTTCACTACAGCGGGAATAACAGATTGTTGGGGTTTAGCCGAACATTCCCACAACTCGTCGAGGACTGAAGCCCTTGGCTCACTTCGCTTAATCCGGATAGGCCAGCCGGCATCCAGGTCTTTCATTTCTCCCTTCCTGAGCAAGTCATAGATAAGTGCCTTGTCCGACTCGAACTGGAGAAAGACGTCTTTACCTGGGTCATCCGAACGAGCAACAATGATATTGCCCATCCTGTCAGTTTCTATTTCATATCTGGCTGCCGACCTGGTCTGTGGCAGAAGCCTTTCTCCCCCGGGGCCGTAAAGAACCGGCTTTTTCTCCGGTTCAATGCCTGCAACCACGTTCTTAACGATGGCGACCATGAACACGCCCATAACCATGAAGCCGAACATGGAAACCATCATTGATGTCCAATCGGCATTGGACGGAGGTGTCTCCGCCAAGGACAGTACCTCGACCCGGGCGATGTCACCGACCTCAATGCCTTCGAGTTCACCGGCGTTGACTTCAAGAAAGTAGCGAGCGAGTGAGGTCGGGGTAACAATAAAGCCCGGCTCAATGTCCAGATAAAACTCGGCGACTCCCAGTGACTCGGAGAAAAAAGCGATATCGATAGGGAAAAGCATGGGCACGGTCGTGACCTGAATTATCTGCTCGTAGCCCGTGTCGAAGAACATGCCGGTGTTCGGGGCGAGTTCGGCCAGACCTCCAAGGCCCTGTGTTAGCTCCCAGGGCGTGGCCGCTATACCGGTCTGCCACTGTTTGTCCCGTATGGTTACGACAGCTTGTCCTGACATACCGACTACCTCCGTTGCATCTGTGGTATTCTCTCAATGGTGCCCTGCCGGATAAGTTCTTCCAAGCTCATCTGTTTTGTCTCACTGGAGGGTAATGGAATATCTGTGCCGCCGAACATGGCGATGTCGTAGTTACGGTGCCACTTGGCTGACTTCTTCTCTTCTGTCCTCGCTTCGAATCGGTTTCCTTTCTGTCCCTTAGGCTTCATGCCCGGCGGTGCAATAACGGACATACCGGCAAGATACGACTCGCTGGTGGTCCGCTCTCTCCAGTTGATAGGAGCATTAGCCCCAAACTCTTCATGGCTGCTGTATTTACTCTTTCCCATCTGATTTGCCTCCTTCTGTTTCCCACAAACCCTGGTACCACCTCTCCAACTCCTCTCCGGCCACTTTCCTGTATCTCATGGTCGTCTCGATGCTCTTGTGTCCCAGCATCTCCTGGAGCATCCTGATGGCATCGGCGCTGTCATCCTTTTTTACGGCGTTAACGGCGAAGGCATCCCGCAGCCGATGGGGGCTGATGCCCTTTTCCTCGCCCGTCTCAGGATTGACCAGCATCCCCAGCCTGGCCCTGGCGGCGCACTCCCTGACGATGTGCCAGGCGTGCCTGCGGTCGATGCCGAAGAGAAGTTGTTTGCCGTTGGTACTTAACGGGCCGCCGCCTTCAACATATTCCCGGAGCATCTGCAAGGTGTCATCGTCAACAGGCAAAGCTCGCTGGCGGCGGTGCTCAAGTTCCGAAGCAACCGCTTTCTCTACCTTGACACCACAGCTGGGGCAAAACTTGCTGGTGCGGCTCAACCTGGCCCCGCAATCCGGACAGGATAGCTTAATCCGTGTCTTGAGATGCTGGATAGTAATCCGCTTCTGCTTGAAGTCGATATCGTCAACACTGATTCCCAGAACTTCAGACACGCGGCAGCCAAGGCGAAAGAGCAGGCGGATTAGGAGCTGGTACATAAGGCACGGCTTCCAAGTTCTTTCCCTGCGGTCATAGGCCAGGGCACCGCCTTCCAGCAGCTCAATGTCTTCCGCCTCAAGGTAAGCCTTGGTGGTCACTCGACTTCTCCTTCTCCGCCGGTAACCATCGGCATGACCATTCCCAGCATCATGAGCATCATCATCATGGGCATCATGCTGGAGAAGATATCCGTGCTGCCAACGTTGCCCGAGACGATGATAACGTTATCCTGCTCGGCAATTGCGTTGGTGTCCTCAATCCAAACTCTCAGGCCATAGGTCCCGTTATCAATACCGCCGTTGGCTTTAGGTATCAGGATGAAATCCACCGATGCGGTTTGGGGAGTCGGGGTGCTGGCAGCCATCAGAGCTACTTCCGCCTCGCCTACGCAGGAGCTGACCAGGTGCTTGCCGAAGATATTAGTGGAGTAAGGACCGGCGAACAGCTTGAGCGTGGTGTTGACGCCCACAACGTATTTGAAGGAAACGATCACCCTGACCGTATCCCCCACGTTGAAGTTCTGCGGTTCCAGCGCCAGTGGCGCTAGCACTATATCCAGTACCACGTGACCCTCCTAGACCTTGGCAAAGTCGCTGATCTGAAACTCGGTGATAGCCGGCTGGGTTCCAGCGATAAGCAAGGCGTTTTCGTAGCCGAACAGGTTCTGTGGGACACCCGGTGACCCACCATATACCTTGCAGTAGATGTCGTCCCAGTTCGTACCCACACTTGAAGGGATGGTGAAGGTATAAGAGTCGGTTATCAGGGTGGGTGTTACATACTGGGGAATGCTCTTCGAGTTCTGACCCACCATCTTCTCATCGAAGCCGAAGGTTCCATAGACGCCGATGGAGTAGTAGCAGACGGCGCTGCTGATGGCAGGTCCTGAATACTTGAAGGACATCGTTATCCTGAGCTTGTCCCCTATGGCCAGTGTTACTTGCTTTGGCGCCGGGTTCATATACCCCAACGGGATGTATACCCCACCAGCCATCGTGTAGAACTTCTGGGTGTTCGGGTCATAGAAGACACGCTGCCCGGTCTGCGGGTCAACGTACCAGCCGGCAGTGTATTCCGGTTGCTCACCCCCTTCCTGCAGTACTCCGAAAATCCCGAGGTCTAGAGCCAGTGTTTTTGTTTCCATGTTTACCTCCTCACACTCTGGTGAAATCTGCTATCTTGAATTCGCTTATCTGTGGCGTCAGGGTGGACAGGTTGACGGTCTTGGTCTTCTCATCATCGAAGTGCCAGGCACTATCGGCACCATACCAGTAGCTGTAGGCATGGATGGTTACTGCCTTATCCGGCATGGTGAAGTAGCCATTAAAGGAATAAGTAGCCCCGCCGTTAACATTGGCGCTATTTTCCGGAAAGCTGATTCCCGGCCAGGGAGACACACCATACTCCAAAGCCCCAGCTACCATGATGCCGATAGCCGCCGAGTACGTGTTCTTAATCCTGACGGTGACATCCACCCTTTCACCAGGCAAGGCCTGACTGGGAGCGACTATCTCGACTATTTGTGCGTACTGTGCCACCTATATCTCCTTACTCCCTGAAGGTAATGGGAAGCTACCATTACCGAGTTTGCTAGCGATACGATTGCCCAGAACATCAACGCCAGCACCTCCCAGGAAGGCATAAAGTAAATCAATGCCGGTTAAAGAATTAGAAAGCTCATAGCTAACGGCGAAGATAATACTGGCAATCAGGGCACGGATGGCCGAGCCGCCAAACTTGCGTGCATCAAATGCCTCGTTGCTTTCTAGCCAGCCGAGTACGGCAGCTACCAAACCGCCCAGCAAGGCTACCAGCGCAATGTAAAGTCTTTCCATATCACCACCTCTTGTTCTCCTGGCGAATGAACTTACCCCAGATGACTCCTCCAATGGCAACCAGGCAACTTCCAATCGTCACTATCGCCCAGCCGACATCGGCATGGGTCACGACCTCGACACCTATGCCAGCACCAATTGCCGATATGCCGATCAACTCGATAACTATGGGTATCAACTTTTTCTTGCTCATTACACTCCCATCACTCCAGAAATCATCGAAAGCATCATCAGCATAGGGAACATCTCCGTCATCTGCTGATCTGGCGTACCCGTTGGCGCCGCTATCTGTCCTAACATCGTTCCCATAGCCGGTAGGCCGAAGCCGTAGGCATTATCCTTATTTACCGCGGCATCCTGCGGCTTGGTACAGAAATAAGGGGCGTATTGCCTGGCATCAGTCCAGCGAAAGTACCAAGCCTCACCATACGCTCGCCGCCCGCTCTCCCAGAGAAGCCCGGTAAGCCCGGAGAGCAATGGTGCCGCAAAACTGGTCCCTGATTTGGTAAGATACTGGTCGTCTGCCTTTTCGCTGGCCATTTCTACATCTGTGCCCCAGATAACAAAATCGGGTTTGGTTTCACCTTGCACTGTCGGCCCCCGCGACGACTTCTCCCATATCTCTATATCACCCAGGGTGAGAATGCCGCCGACAGCGATAACCTCTGGGTCGCAGGCAGGAACGGTTACGGTTGTCATTTTCGGACCGAAGTTTCCGGCGGCTGCAATTACATCCAGTCCGTAATCATCAATCGCCTTACGGCAGGCAACCCTGACCGGATTATCAGGATCGCCGTCATCGGGTGCTCCCAAACTGAGGTTGATGATATTCGGATACATCTCATCGGTCGGATAAAACCCCTGGGTTCTTGCTTTCAGTGCCATGTTGCAGACCTCATTGATTCCTAGTGCAATAGTCTCATCAGTGCCGATACCTTCATCGTTAATGACTTTGATATTTATGACCGAAGCGCCGGGAGACGATCCTGCTTTACCACCGTGCATACCTCCGCAGACACAGAAGGCGACCTGTGTGCCGTGTCCAAAGACATCACTGGCGCCAGGTGAGTCAGTGAAGTTAGCTTCGTAGACAACCTTTGCTTTCAGCGATTCGTGAGTTTTTCGTACCCCACTATCAAGCACAGCGACCGTTAGCCCGCTCCCAGTGAGCGGTGGACTAAAGTAGGACCGCAGGAGGTTGAAGACATCTGAAACCGATTCCGCTGGAGGCACGGCAGCCTGCATAAGTAGTTGACCAACCCTGAACTCTTTTACAAGTTTTACTTGCAGCCCCGGTATCTGGGATAGCTTCCTGGCCTGCCTGTCGTCCAGCTCACAAAAGACCTGTCCAACGTGCTGAGCGGGCTTCACATCTCTTGCCCCTATTTTCAGCGCTTCTGTTTCAAGCTGACTCTGAGTAAGTCCCTTTGAAATCACCGAGTATCGCATCTATCCTCCTCGCCTGTGTTTATGCAAATAGCTCATCATAGCCAAGCCAACCGCCACACCCAGGATAAATGATATGCCTGTAGCTAGCCCGGCCTCGAAAAACAACCTGCACAAACCCAGCTCTATCATTTCCTGCGCCTCCGTTACACTGTAATCTGGGGAATATAGGTTACCCTGAGAATCTCGCCGTCGGCTACCACAATCGCCGGTGATAGGATGTCCCGGGCGATGAGGTAGGCCCACCCCTGCTCAGAAGTGTGAGTCCCAAAGGCATGCATACCCACCTCGTTTATCGTCCAGTTGGCGCCGCTGGCGTTGTGGAAGTTCCGCCTTATTCTGAACTCGCCGTTAGGATGGGCAAAGGATAGGCCGTAAATTTCGCAGCCGCCGTAAATTATGCCCTTGTCCAAATTACGCCCGAGCTCCTCGAACAGGCAGCACCAAGAGTAGCCGGACCCCGAGTGGTAGTTCCAGCTGCCGCCGCTGTTTGACGAATAGTGGTTCCTGCCTCCTTCATAGACCTCGTCTTCATCGCAGATTACATGGAGGGAGTTGTTTGAATCGCCGCCAGTGGCACGCATCACCACGTAGTAGGTACTCCATGCTGAGAGAGGCACCTTGGTGGTGAAGTTGATGTCCTTCCACTCTCCTCCCGGGTCAGTGGTCAGCAGGTTGCCGTCGAAGGTCTCCGTGGCGAGATCACCGCCGGTAAGAGAGCTCCTAATGCTGATCGCTACTGTCCCGGGCAGGCCCTCCCGGTAGAACTTGAGTCTCACCGTCCACAACTCGTGGGGCCACACCGGCTGGAACTCCAGGGCATACCAGCTGCTCCCATACACTTCCCGATCGGCGGGAGTTGTCTGGGTGAGATAATACTCACCACGACGGTCGACTGTCTCCGGTATATGCTCGCCGTGGGGAATCCGGCTTTCCAGGGCATAGTCGGTCGGCGCTGCCGGGGTCGTGCCCTCGCCAATCTGTATACCCACCAGGTCTCCTGATATGTTGGCGTCTTCGTCGTAGTCGGTCAGGCTGGTAATGACACTCAATCCTCCGGGAGAGGCCACCAGGAGTGGCACACCCCTTTCCTCCCTGTCCATCTGGCGGCCATTGCCGTAGATATCTGGCTGGGAGTAAGGCTCACCTCCGGCCAGGTGAGCATGTGCCACGTACAGCATGCCCAGGAAGTTCCTGGTCCAACTACGCGAGCGCTGTTTCCGATGTTCAAGCCTTCTGCCCTTTTCGCTAAATCTCTCGAGTATAATATCTGCCTTCAGCATACTTGCCTCCTAAATAGCCGCCTGCTCTCGGTAGTTGACCGTGAGTGTTTGCCCGTTGGGGACATCGATTCCCCCCGGTATCACGTCACGGATGATGAGGAAATAGGCAGTGTCCCAGCCCTGGTTATATTTCAGTGCATTAGCCCTCACCCGCACCCCGACCTCGTTGACTGTTATTGTCGCCCCGCTGCTGTTGGAGAAGTCCCGGGTAAGGGTGAAGTGGGAGGTAGTCGGGTCGCTGGTGGGCAGTCCGAACGTCATAGCCCCGTAGCCCATCTGCCCAGCACCACTGCCATGGGCGATAGTAGACTCCAGATCATAATCATCGATGTTGGGCAGCGTGGTGCCAGTTCCAGCCACGATGCCGTAGCCAGTTGAAGCCACTCCAGCGTCGGCGTCGAAGATATCCCCGTAGGAGTAGATGGCGGCTGCCACCGGTCTCATGTATCCGTTGATGTCCTTGACATAGGTCACCGGCTGGTGATAGGTATAGCTGGAGCCGTAGGTATAGGTGCCCGACATCTGGATAAACAGGAGCTCCAGGAATTGCCTGAGGAAGCTCTTGCCCCGCATCGTCCGCTTGTCTGTCACCCTGCCTTGTCGATTTTTCACCGTCAGCTCTAGAATGAGCCCGAGCTCACCCGGCCTGACCAGGTGGCTGTAAGGGCTCCCTTTCTTCAGTTCCGGTTTTAGCTTCGTTTCCGCTTTCATCTTCTTCTCCTAGATATTCAGTTCAACCCAGGCACGACTGCCCAGCGGCTGGGTGACGATGCTGGTGTAAGAGGAAACTCGCCCTCTTATCCAGTACAGACTGCCCACGCCGCCTATCGAAGTCACTGCCCAGTCACCCGGGCGGTTGAACGACACGTAATGCAGGCCGCCAGCAGCCCTGAAGCTGTCGGTGTTATCAACCACATCCGACAGCGGTGCCCAGAGCGTGCCGTTCCAGTACTCCCAGGTGACCATCCACTCGCCGTTGCCCCGAGTGCCGATATCGAGCCATCCGGTATCGAACTTCTTGCTGTGACCCAGGTAGTAGGCGTCATCGAGAGCCGGAGTCGCTGGCAGCAGAGTCATGTCGTCGGCGACGGCGTCCTGGGCGGCTACCGTCTCGTCTGTCTGTACTCCGCCGTCTTCCGGCACCGCGCCCTCGACAATGGTCTTCAGGCTGATGGCGGTAGCCGCAGCAGCCGCTTTTTGCTGGCTGCTATCGGGAGCGAAGTGCGCCTCGCTTCTGCCCAGGCCGATGGCCGGAGTCAGCCTCTTAATGAAGTCCGCCGGAGCATCATCATAAGCCCGGTAAAGAGCCGTTTCCGCCAGAGATGAGACCTCTTTCAACAGGTCGGGACTCCACATCCCTTCCAGGTGGCCCAGGTCAATGGTGACCGGCAGAAACCTGTCGAAGTAAGTGCCGCCGGGGGCCCATACTACCTTTTTGCCCGTACCCTCAGAGGTAAGGACGTTATGAGCCGGGCCCGGAGCCAGGGCTTCCAGGATGGAGCCACCATGCTGCAGGATATGGCCGATAGCCATACCGGCGGCCACCTGCTTGATGTTGGTTATGCCCTTTCCCTGCCAGTCTTTGTCTGCGTCTATCTCCAGCTCCGACAGCTTCGATATTCCGCCTCTAAGCAATAGCGACATATATAAACTCCTATGGCGCCGGCGGCGCCTGCCATTCCACGGCCTGCCCAGCTCCAGTTGACGTCAACTCATAGCCTATTGCACTCGGGCTGAGCCTCTCCAGCACTCCGCTGCCTCCCCTCTGCAGGACGTCTCCTTTCTGCATGCCTTGTACCAGTTCCTTGAGATTGGTAATCCCGTAACCTGACCAGTCAATGTCAACATCTATTTTCAATTCCGAGAGCTTCGTTATGCCGGCCCTCACTAACAGGCATCCCGAAGCGCCGAACATAATACCCATATCTACATCGCCTCCAGCATGTAGTCGTAGTCAACCGCCTTCCCGTTGTCGGTGGCGTTATTGCTCTGGAGGGTTACCCTTAATACATCATGGATACCCACCGTGCCGTTAACGACCCAGAGTCCGAGCGGGTCTACTGTGGCATCGAAAGACTGTTCATAGACCTTCCACTCGACTCCATTCACTTGCATATAGAGCCTGACAGTGATCGTCGTTCCTATCAGGTTGTGGATACTAAGCGACAGAGAGTGAAGCTTGTACTTTGTGTCGTTAGCACCTATTGATACCACATCGGACTCGGCAAGCTGCCAGTCCTGGGATGCCGATCCTGATGAAGGAGACTGGCCAGCCAGCTTGTCCGTTTGGCTTTTAATATCGTTTGCTCTGCTCTCAAGATCGTCCTGTCGAGTTAGTATCTGAGACTGGTTTGCCAGAATCTGAGACAGGTCAACCTTTTCTTTCTTACCTTCAATATAAAACTCGCCAGGCATTATGGTTCCCTCCCTGGCGGCAGCAACTTTCTCTCTTCTTTGATGGGGAGCACCGCCTCTTCCTTCTTTTCTTCTGGCTTAAACGCCGAGACGGTCACAATACCAAGCATGCCCATCATCATTATCGGCATCAGCATCGAGGCCCAGTCGGTTCCGGTCCCACCGGGTGCTCCCGGCCAGGACGGTGGCAAAGCCCCGGCAGTGGTGGGTGACACAAGGCTGGTTGCTACAGAATCGGTCACTTCCTCGGTCTCCCGCTCAACCAGGAAAACTGTTAAATCGCAATCGCTTTCGGCGAAGCGAAGTGCCCCATAAAGCCTTATGAAGTCATTGGGTTCTACCTTGAACCATGTGAAGCCGAAGACCGGCAAGGCTTCTTCAGTGAGCACTGTTGTCTCTCTGGTCAACCTGGCCATCAGAGCGTATTCTTTTTCCTCATCAGAATGGTTAGCGACATATATGCTGCAGCCGATGTCATAACCGGGAGTGTATATTAGCCAGGGTGGTAGATCCCAGAATATGTCCCCCAGCTCGCCTGCCATCACGGTACTTGGACTCATAGCGGGAACTCCACCTCCTCTCCCTTGATTGCCTTCCTTACCAGCGACAGTGCCCAGGCCCCCATGGCTACCAGGATGGCAATACCGACAAGCCCGGTGAATACCGATTGCCAGAACATGGGCTCGTACTGCGATGGGTAGTAGCTGTAATATTGCTGAGGCTGATATTCGTCCACTACTTCGCCTCCTCGATTCTTTTCGGTCTTTCCGATGCCGTGAGCGGCTTCATTACGCTCATCATCAACCACATCACCAGCATCATCATTCCCATCTGGATAAGGCCGGTGATGAGCTGCTTCAGGCTGTCCGGTAGAATAAGCCAGACCAGACCGCCTAGAAGCGGGGGCAGCAGCGTTGTTGCCAGAATACCGATGATTATGGGTATCCAGGCAATACCCTTCTGCCAGGCGAGATACACTGACGGGGTGGCCATATCGGCATAGACAATCTGCCCATAGCCGGGCCACCGCTCGACGCCTGACTCAAAGCACGCCTGCTCAATCTGAGCTAGTGTTTCTTCCGATAGGAATTTGGCGAAGTCCAGGCGCGTGAGCATGAGTGTGCCTTCGGCTGAGCCTTCCTCCATCGGAGCAAAAGCATCCAGCTCTTCTATACTACCCACCGAGCCGATAAGAACTGCCCGGTATCCGGGTGGGGTTAACCTGTCCGGCATTTTCCCTCCTTAAAACGAAAGGGGCTGTGCCGTCATTACTCCGGCTCAGCCCCATCAGCGCCCACCGAATCAGGCGGGTCGAAGGCAATACCTGTCCTGTGCGAGATGTAAACCTACATCTCCGCCATGACTTCAATCATCAAAGCCATACTTGCCCCTCGCACGGATCAATCATCTCCCGCCTGCACTAAGCCGGTACCCGTCTTCTACTCAGCCAGGCGTCTTGCCTTACGACCGTAGAGGTTCAGGGTTACCGTGCGGTCTGCGGTCGTCAAAACGCCGGCTGTAGCTACGACGGTGAGCTTGTCACCACCGACCAGCCGCAGCTCGGCACCGAGCTCACCAGCACTGGCCAGGTCGTAATCGGTATCGGCACCTGCCGCCTGGTCTGTCCCCAGGTACTTCTTATCCACATCGCTTACCTTGGGGAACTTGGAGACACGGACGTTGCCCGTTACCTCGGCCTCGGTTACCAGATTGAAGCGATTAATGAACCAGACCTCACCGGCGGGGACTTCGAGTTCCTTCGTCTTGACTGTGCCCGCAGCCGAAGCATCCGGCACCGTGGCCTCTATGTAGTCTCGCTCATCGATACGGTCTACCGTGTGCAGGGCTTCAGCCAGCACCAGCGCCTGGGTAAGCGCCTGTAGCGGCAGCCCTACCCATACGCCCTTATCGGTATCGTAGACGCCGATGAGATTGAGCACTCCGCCCAGGGGAGGCACCCACCCCTTAGGAGGCTGCACGCCGGGATAGCCCGGAGCTATCGGGGCCGTCTGTTGTGGAGCATATACCTTCTCCATGGTCTATTACCTCCTTAAAGATTTCGCCTCCGGCTAGGACTTGCTGCTGCCGGTGATACCCTTCAGCATGGGCATCATGATAGCCATCATCATGATCATCATTATCATTGGCATCATCATGCTGAACATGCTCGACCACGTATCCGTAGTCTGCAAGGGATAATACCCGCCGACCGTCTGCTGCGGGGTATACTGCTGGGGCCGGTACTGCCCCGTGAATTGCTGAGTTCCGTACATTGCCTTTTACCTCCTCAGATTAATGGTTACTCTGCCTACTCTTTTGCCGTGACGCCCTTGAGCATCGGGGTGATGATTGCGAACATCATGATCATCATAATCATTGGCATCATCATGGACATCATGCTCGTCATGGTGTCTTCGGTCTGCAGGGGATAGTAAGCCGAAGGGCCTGCTACCTGCATACCGGTGTAAGGCGCCGGCGCCACCGGTCCCTGTACTTGCTGTGCTGTGTACATTCCTTACCTCCTCAAGGTTCTTGATTTATAGAGCCTTTTTGCCTCCCAGGTGGAATGCTTGATGTCATCCGGTGACTATTTTGAGAACTCGCCCTGCCGCTGCCGCGACAGCGGCCAGACGATTAGGGTGTCAGACGGCATCAAGCTGAGGCAAGGCTATTCGAACATGGCGCGCTTGTAGCGCTCGACCACCAGGTCAGCTTTACCTTCGACGCCTCGGCGATAGTTGGAAACACGTCCTTCCCTGACCGCCATCCCCGGAGGAGCAATACCCTGCATGCCGCCACGGAAAGCCTCGGCGGTGGCACCTTCCTTGTAGGAAATGGGAACGTTCCTCTCCAGCTCAGCCCAGCTTGCGTACTTAGCCATCTGTGCACCTCCATGAAATTCTTCTCGTCCGATCGCGGCCGGACAACCGGGAGGAGCAACCCTGACCAAAAGGAAAGGGGCGAGCCTTAAACCTTCCGGTCGAAGGTTGCTCGCCCCTTTATCAGCCTTGAAGCTGCCGGTGAAAGCGAATCAGCCTCGGAAGCCGACTTTCATCGGCTAGCTTCCGAGGCTCATGCTTTAAGCGTATATGATAATCTTGTGGCCGTCAAGTATAGAAGGATTTATATAAGCTTCGCTTCAGTCCCTGATTGATACCAAGGTATCGACTAATCCCTGAATAGATTGGTATGATAACTAGTACTAATGTTCTAATTAAGTGATGCAGACTGGAAATATTACCTGTGCAATGATAGTATATCCTTGAATCCGTCAAAAATGAGGTACAGATTTGAATCGAGAGGATTTAGCGGAATTGCACTATATCACTCCTATCGAAAATGTACCTTCGATTATGGCCAGTGGAATCTTGTCAAACAAACTAACTAAGAAAATCGGCCATAAATCCTGTGCCAGCCAAGATATTCAGGAACGGAGAGCAAAAGTAATTCTACCAAATGGCAAACCACTTCATGATTACGTTAATTTATATTTTAATGCTCGAAATCCAATGATGCATCTACTTAAGGACAATCATTATGAGTTAGCCGTTTTAGCGATTGACCCAAATATACTTGATACATCAGGGGTTATTGTGAGCGATCAGAATGCTTCACGAGAATACGCCTTGTTTAAGCCAGCCCCGGATGGATTGGAAATGATAGATAAAAACCTTATTTTTGCTGAATTCTGGACTCATCCAGATCCAATAAAACATTACGAGCACAAGGGTATTATGTGTGCTGAAATACTAGTTCCAAATAAAATTGATGCAGGATTCGTGCTTAGAGCCTACGTTTCATCCGACCAAAGTCACGGAGTTTTGTTGGCTATGGTAACGTCAGTTATGTTAAACTTAGACGTCATAATCAATAGTCACCTGTTTTTTCATTAGAGGTCAGTTATGATTGATGTAAAGATTGGGAACATATTAGATTCAAAGGCCCAGACTCTCATAAATACGGTGAACTGTGTTGGGATCATGGGGAAGGGCATAGCCCTTGAATTTAAAAAGAAATTCCCCGACATGTATAAAGACTACGTTAAGCGTTGTGACAGGGGCGAGATTAAGTTGGGACAACCCTACCTTTATCGCAGTCTCATACCACCATGGATAGTCAATTTTCCAACGAAAGACCACTGGCGTTCAGTTGCACGCCTTGAAGACATCGAAAAGGGTATGCGCTACTTGATTGCCCGCTATAAGGAATGGGGAATTACATCTCTTGCTGTTCCACCATTAGGTTGCGGAGAGGGTCAACTTGAATGGAGGATAGTCGGTCCAACAATGTATAGATATCTTAAGCAACTGGATATTCCAGTTGAATTGTATGCTCCATTCGGCACACCTGCCATGGAAACTCAAAGCAGTTTTCTCACCAAAGTTGAGGAGCCAATAATAAGCGACGCAGGAACAGGTACGTTCAAAGTGAAGCCAGACTGGGTTGCAATTGTTGAGATCCTTGCCCGTATCGAAAACGAACCTTATCACTGGCCAGTTGGCCGAACAACATTCCAAAAAATCGTATATTTTGCTACGGAAGCTGGACTAGCAACTGATTTAGCATTTTCTCAAGGGAGCTACGGTCCATTCGCTCACAACTTGAAGTTGAAAATATCCCAATTAGTAAACAATGGTTTAATCAATGAAAAACGCTTGGGTAATATGCTTCAGGTCACAACGGGGCAAACATACCAGGATGCTCGCAAAGCATACAATAATTCAATTAAGGAAAGAGAAAAGATAATTAATGATTTAGTCGACTTGTTTCTTCGTATGAAAACAAATCAAGCTGAAATAGCTGCAACCGTCCGTTTTTCAGCTGAATCCTTAACCAAGTCAACTGGTCGAAAGCCTTCGGAGAATCAAGTTTTATCTTCGGTCATGCAATGGAAACAAAAGAGACGCCCTCCTTTAAATGAAGCGGAAGTAGCGAAGACCATAAGAAATCTGGCAGCATTGGGATGGCTGAATGTCTCTGCAAGTAATGATCTCCCGGTGCCAGAAGAGACTGCGTGCGAAGTCTAACGCAACAATGCTTTTCCACGAAACTCCCCACATGGGCCAATTTCGTGTTCGATTGCTTCGCTAACGGACGACCTATTTAAGTGACACCGGACCCACTAATGTTCAGGATTTAAAGAGGCTTTCTTATCTTTGGATTCACCAACCTTCACTCGAATAATGAGGTCATCGTTTGCTATTATTTCGACCTTGTCCCCAGGCTTGAGTCGATAATAGTTTATCCAAGCCTTGGGTAAGGTAACCGCAAATCCACCTTCACCAATCTTGAACAGGGTCCTTTCCACCTTAATCGGCATCACAAACTCTCAGTCAGTTCTTTCCGTGGGAATTTCTTATTATTATCAGGTTCGAACATTGCCTCGTTCCAGCGACGCCACTTTCTCTCCTGGACGGCGGCATAGTTCTCAACCGCCTTTTCCGAAGCTTTTCTCTCCCAGGGCAGGAGACTTGGCCATTCCGGCGCCGGAGGGTTAACTCCGGTGCTAGGAAGCATGACTGCATCCTTGCGGCTGGGAGGAATCGTGCGGGTCAACTCATAGCCCATACGCACAAGAGCAGCCAACAACAACATACCCATCCAGTTTAGTGGTGGTTGGCTATTCATACATCTCCACGCTAAACCCCATGGACTGAAAGCCCCGAGAGACCATGTCTGCCCAGCCTTCAATGGCATCCCGGATTATCGCCTCGACCTGCTCATCATCGGAATGACCAACATCAAGCTGCAACCCTCTCTGCCTTTTCTTGAGAGTCACAGTAACACGGGATAACGCCTCCTTTCTGCCGGGAGGCGCCTGAGCCACCTGCTGGGCAACCATGTTAAACAGCATCTCTCGAGCCTGTGGGGTTGATAGCATCTTCTGCATCTGGTCAAACATCTTATTACTCCTCTTTTTCATTTAGTTTGTGATGTTTAATTGCTGGGGGTTGCCAGGATTGCTGACCTCCACCCGGCGCCCTACTCTGCCCCATGCCAGGCATAGCCACACCGAACATTTGGGCCATCTGCTGCATCGACTGCATCATGCCCAGAAGCTGACTCAGCGGGTCATCCCTTTCACCACCGATCTCCTGTCTGATCTGGTTTATCGAATCGGTTATCCGGGCATTGTTCTGGGTGATTACCTGGGAGAGTTGACTGGCCGTCTCATATGCAGTCCGGTCAGCGATCTCTTCGCTTGAGGCCTTTGCCCTGGCGGCTGCAGCGTCCTGTTCCTCCCTGGTCTCTTTCATCAGCTTCAGTATGGGCTCGATAAGCTTGGCGTCAGCCTCAGCCTGCATGCGCACCATCTCAATATCATCACGGTTCATCTTCTGGGCTGCCCGCAAGAGCAACATACCCTCAAGCCTTAGATGCCAGTCATTACTACCATTGGCCAAGCGCTGCATGATGGACTCTGGGGTAATTATCTCGGTTCCCTTAACAGTAACGGGCAACCCGGGCTCACCGCCGCTTTCGGCAGGTTTTCCTTCAGGCTCGATAAATTCGGCAGCCACCTGGTCAACAGTCCTGCGAGCATAGCCAAACTGCTCTTTTACTTGTTTGGGAGTAAATCCCTGCCTCATAAGGTCACGAATACTCTCCATGACTCCGGGTTCCTCGTCGGTGATATCCTCTTGCTCTTCTTCCGGCAACTCCTCAAGTGGACCCTCTGACGTACTCTCAACGACTTCTCCAGCCTGTTCAGTATTTTGGGCTTCAGCATTCTCAATTCTATTCCGCCCATGAGCGCTCGACATGTGACCGCCGAGCTCAGTCGATGCCTTGAATTTCTTTCCGCATATTTTGCAGGTAAACATGTTATCTTCTCCTTCAGTGGCGCTCACTAAGTGAATGCCACTCAGTGGCTACCACCAGTGGTTACCACTAAGTGAATACGCCAGCTGGATTTTCCCCCATAGCTCCAGACGGGTCATCGGTCACCCTCCTATTCCAAGAAGCTTTATTGCCCTCTCGACTCCTAATTGAGGAGCCAACCTGCCTACCCTGACGGCATCACGCACATCCTGACTCAGCCCGTCCAGGCGCTTTGCAATCTCTTCGGCAAGCTCCTGGTCCAGATTCTCACGTCTTACCAGTACTCCCTTGACTATAGTCAGATACTCCTGGCGCTGGTAGGGATTCATATGTCGGATAGCGAAGCGAGACCGCAGTTCAGGCGAGAGCATGTGTAAGCGGTTGCTGGCAGCAATTACCCATAGCGGATTCGACAAATTAAGTTCCCGGCCTTTCTTCGCCCGAACCAGTCGACCGCCCTCCATCATGGAAAGCAGGGCAGCGGTATCAGCGGAATTCATCTTATCCAACTCGTCAATCAAGATTATCCGCGGTTGCCTCTCCGCCACCAAGTCCCACAGCCCTGCCTTGGATGTTGCTGAGCCGACCAGCCAGATAGCTCTTTCTCCAGCCGCTCGCTCAATATCCCAGAGGAAAAGCGTCTTGGCCAGTGCCGGAGGCCCCGCCAGCAGTACATGAACCGGCTTCTCGGCCAACAGACAGGCTATCAGCAGCTCTTTAACATCCTCATGCCCAATGATATCCCCGAAAAGACCATCAGCTGGAATCGGCTCACTGGAAACCTCATTACCTGCATTAGTGGCGGCGCCATTCGCAAGCTTCTTTCCCAGGTCGCTTAGGCGATAGCCGGTGTAAGAGTTGGAGCGGAATACATTTTCTAAATAACCATCTTTGAAAAGTCGGCTGAGAGTCGCCGGCCAGACACGCACATGCCGCCAGGACCAGCCCATACGCAATTCTTCCATGTTCCGCGTTTCCTCTAATTTGGCTATTTCGAATAATAGTTCAAGGTCACCCTCTTTCATCGCCATCGACAAACCTCCTTATCTCATCCAGAATGGTGGATTCCGATTGCCTTTCCGCTCGTAAATTCTGGATGAAGTCCCTAGTCTTCTGTTTTTCCTCTTCTTCTTGCCTGCGATTACGCTCTCGACTGAGTTTATTGACCAGAGCCAGAAACTCATCAACCGACGTAACCCCACAGGAACGCAGGCGAGGAAAATAAGCATACATCAATTCCGACTTATTCTCTTCGGAAACATATTTGGTTAAGTGATAAATGACCGCTGCTTTGGTAGGGAGATGTTTCCACAAAGTCTGGTAGCTTCCCATGCGGCAGTCCCTGCCCCGAATATAAGCCCTGGCGATGGCATTGAGTACGTCCAAAGCACTGAGTGGGTCACGAAGGTTCATATCTCCCATAGTCATCTCCCAGAGCCAGGCCAAATCTCTTATGTCCGCCTCCAGCACCTTCTGCTTTATTCCCAGGCTAGCAGCTAGTTGATGAGTTTCCGGTCGCTTATACGTTGTTACCACCCCCTCTCTTTCGCTATCTGCTGGTAGGCTGCTATCATCATCTGGAGTAAGAAGTCAGTACCACGAACGCCGGCGGTGTCAGGATGAAGCTTGATCAATAACTCCCGGTACCGCTTTTTAACTTCTTCATCCGAAACCGTTTTCTCCAAACTCAAAACCCTATAGGGATCGAAACCGCCTTGTTTCCCAACCATGTTAGGTATCTGAGAAAGGTCTAATCCCATGCTCGCGACAAGACGCAGGAAGCTATCTGAGTTAAAGGCATCGCGGAATAGGGCATCCATCCAGCCTTGCACCTCCTCACGAACGACTTTCTGGATCCGCTCCTGTGCCTGCATTAGTCTTGTAATTCCATCTTCCATATCACCACCAGAAATATCCGTTATTTCACGTGCGCTCCTGTTCCGTTAAGCCAGCCGCGCTCCTCTGACGAGAGCGGTGGCCCCATGCTGTCGAAATACACACAGCCCTGGCAGATACTAATAGCCAACGGCTCACCCCTGGCAAGCCGCTTTATATCAAGAGTGCCGTCAACCGAAGTCGGCGAAAGGGTGAGCCCAGCGTTACAATAAATGCGGTCGCTTCTTACCTTGGCATGGAAGCATTCGTACAGTGTCAGCTTCTTCACGTGCTCACCACCTTCGTCTGGTCTCTTACCTTCCAGCGACAGAAATCAGGCTTATAGACACAGGCAGTCAGAGGTTGATTTTGAGCCAGCCGACAAAGACCGCTATCTTTATAACAGGCATGCCTGGCCTCGGGCAGAGGATCGCGGGGCGGGTCCCAGCCAAGGGCAACTGCCTGGTCATACGCAAGTTCATACTCAGTTAGAGACTCCACATATTGCTCGTAGAGCCGCTCATGCCACACCTTCTCCATCAGCTCCATCTTGCGTTCCTGGAAATGCATTTTCTCAAGACACTTATCACGTAACCGCTTAATGTAACCTGGGTCCACCTTTTCAAGTGCAACAGCCTTTTCCATGTAGTAGAGCATCTTACGCCGGTAAGCCTTCTCTAGAGCCTCGCTGCCGGTATCCGAAGCTCGTAAATGCAGTTTCCTGGCGGTGTCAAGCAGTTTTTCAGCTTCCTGAATTAATGCTTCCTCAGTCATTGCAATAGCTCCCATAGCGCTTTTGATCTCCTCTCGCCGATACCTGGAACCGACTTCAACTCTTCGAAGGTGCAGCTCCAGGACAAGGGCGCTTTCCCGAACCTCTCCAGAATCGCCTCAGCCAGCATAGTGCCGATGCCCGGGAATCCCTGGAGCAAAAACCTGGCGATGTCTTCTTGGCTGCTTTTTCCCCAGGTATCACGCACAGTCTGCTTCGGTCGAGTAAGTAAGCTCCGGTGAACCTTCTTTCCAAACCAGGCTTCAAGTTCAAGTACAGCCGTAGCCGTATCGTTAATATCGTCTGTATGCTCCACCATTACCCCGTGAATCAGCCAGACGGAGCGCAGGAGATTGCGAAACTGCTGTCGTGTCCACCGGCTTGCCCACGAAGCCATGAGGTGACCATCCGCCGTCCATTGGGGTCTCCCCTCCACAAGGAGTACCGGGTATTCCGTTCGAGCCAGCATCGCCAGCTCCCGGGCGAGCCGTCCATCATCAATCGAGGCTAATAGATCATCCGGAAACGCCTTCCGCTGTATCGCCAGCTTGCCGCGGCCAGAAACTACGGATAGAACATCTGCTCCATGCTGTTCAGGTAGAGAGTGGGACATAGCCCTATCTCCGAGCAAGGAGAGGAGGTCACGGTCAGTCGGCGAAACGAGTATCATAGCCAGCCTGCCACCTTTCCGTACTGAATCGGGAAGTTAATGAGCTTCTGGTGGTCAAAGTATCGGCGCCCGCCTCGGTCTTTCACGGTGGTGATGAAATGGCCGTCTTTTCGGTATGTCAGCAAAAAGACAGTATCCGGCTGGTATGCAAGCTGCTTCTGGCCGGCTGGTCGGATACCGTGAGGGCCGTACAAATCCCTGATATCCTGGGCATCATCATCCGAAACTGCCTGACCGGCAGTGGCCATGTACAGGTGCGCCGGGATGCGGTAGACCAGTGAGAAAATAAAGTCTTCATATAAGCGGTTCACAACGGGCCAGTCCGTCCACCCTTTGAGTGCTGCATCCCTTCCCGCGAACAGACTCTTGGCGTCCTTTTTTATCTTCTTTCTCGCCTCTAGGAAGTACTCCCCCATGTCCTGGTCAAAGATTTCGCCGATGTAGTACTTCTGCACAGCGGACCAGGCCTTGTCCACCATATCGATGACTACCCAATCGTTCTCTTTGCACAGGTCGGCAATCTTCTTCTGGGCGCCTCGGTACTCAGACCAGTCGACCACGGGGTAAACACGGACGTTTGTCAGTTGGGGAAACTCCTTGAGCGAGCGCTCCGCTCCTATCTCTGAGTCAATCACATAGAAGGTTGAGTTCTTGAAATGATTAGCCATTCTTAGCCAGCCGTAGGTTTTACCGGAGCCAGGCCCTCCCATAACCAGTATCCTTTCACGCATCTCTATTCACCTCCGATTTACGAAAATAGGGACAATCACTTCCGTCTAGGCAAAGTGGCAGTAACCGGCATGACCGTACCTGAAGGCATCTGCTGCAGAGCCTTTCCTTGGCTTTTTTCACAGCTTCCTCACCGTGCCTGGTTACGATCTTCGATTGAATAGATTGTCTAGAGCTTGCTGCTCCACTTATGTCATTCTTTTTCGCCATTGCCTTTTAAACCCTCAAGTCCTCGACCCGGATATATTCAGCTCGCGGTTTGACCGTCTTAACCTTCTCAAGTACTTCGGCAGAGACCAATTTCCTTAGTTCAGTGACAGGATAGGACACACTCTCTCCGGCGGGGACATAGCTAATAGCAAGCTCATCAATCGTAAGCTTGCCTCTTTCCCTGACAGCGGTCAGTAGAATAGGATCTGCTTCCGCTCTTAACTCCTTTGCCTCAGTTTCAAGCTCCATTGCCCGCCGTCTCAATCCAGCTGCACGCAGGACATCACCGGATAGAGACACCGGTGTCTTCTCCTCTTCCTGGCAAAGGTAGCGATAACGGCATATCCTGCAAGAAAAGTCATCGGTCATCTGTGCCGGGCAGAGCTGCTTTTTGCGGACTGCTATCTCAACACCTAATACAGCTTCATATACTTCTTCCCAGTCCACCGGTGGAGTATCCAGTTCAAGATTCACCCGTTTTCCTGAATCTCTATCCTTGACCACGTAGAGAATGGGCAGATTCACTGCCCGGTGATAAGCGGTAAGCTGGAAAGCATACTCACGAAACCGGGTAAAACCAGCGCCTGTGAAGGATGCAAACCGAAAACGGGACATGCTCTTAATCTCAAGTAGCCTTTGTTCACCATTGCGCCTGGCAAGACCATCTAGATGACCGACAAGCTTGAAAGCCGGATAGCTCAACTTAACCTCTCGCTGGCGGTCAGTTATCTTCCAGCCTTCCGATTCAAGGTCTTCGACGACCCACTTTTCGTGTCGTTCGCCTTCCCTAGCAGCTAGCTTCAGGAACTCTGGCTCGGGGAGTGGTTCATGACCGAGCCGAGACGCCGATAGCGCCCGGGGGCAGGTTCCGAGGCTTGAAATGCGGTACATGGTTCTCCTTTCGGGCGGGGTACAAAGCTTTACTCTGTACCCCGCCTATTTCCAGGTCATTTGTTTTTTAGCTCGTGGTACAGACCCTCCTCCGAGTCATCCAGCACCCGGCCGAGCAGGTCATCGTTGTCAACGACCTCGGGCATATCCATCGCTTTCTTCTGCCACTCCTCACGGCTAAGCTTGGTGGCTAGGGCCGCCAGCTTTTTCATGGTGAGGTCGTCTGAAAGCTTCTCAGCCTTTGTCTCTGCGGACTCAGCTGTTGCTTTTGCTTTACCCTTGGCTGCCTTCTCTAGCACAGCCACCGGCATCAGGTGAGTGGTCTTGCCGCCGCGGTCTTCCAGGATGCCTGAGCCGTACTCGATTTCCTCACGCTTCAGGTGGAAGCCAAGCCCCTTCCAGACTTCGGCTTTGGTTGCCGGGCCACGGCTCCGCATGTCGACACCAAGCTCGTTAACTACCCTGCTGATGAGCTTTCCCATCATGCTTGTCTTGACGAACCGGTTGCGCTTGGGGTGCTGAACCTCGGCGCCTCCCTTTACCACTTCCCAACCCTGGCCGCAGGGCCAGATAATGCTCTCGACATCCTCATCCGGACTTTCGCCTTCCCATATGAGGAGTGGAACCTCACCATCCATGTACTCCTGCCGGTAGCCGAAAGAGGCTCCGGTGATATGGAAGTCAAAATCATCCGGTAACCCGCTATCCAGGTCCCATGAGTCTTTAACTTGTTGATCTGCCATTTGAGAAAACCTCCTATAGATTTCTTGTCTATGAATTCCTGCTATGACCGGACAATCACTTCACGGCTCCACCTCCTTTTGCCGACATCCTCAGTGCGTCTCGCCACCACTGGGGAAACAGGTACTTGTCACGGTAAAGCCGCTCGAACTGAGCATCTAAAATGTAGATGTCGCACTGGTCTTCGGCACTCCTAATGCCCCGCCCACACATCTGAATGAGGGTACGAATTGCGCTAACCGTGTACCACAGCTGGCCTGCCTTCTTACCAGAGTAGAGACGGGTGGAGATCTGCTTGTCGCCAAGGTTGAGGAACGGAATCTTCATTACAACCACCACTCTGCAAAGGTCTCCAGGAAGGTCCACACCCCGATCCATACTCGATGCGACCAATACTGTCCCGTTGGGTGCGCGCTTGAATTCCTCCAGCTTTGATTCACGGTCCTTCGCCTGGTCGTAGGTCAACATGCGCTCTCGGTGACGACTCATCCCAACTGTCTGCCGCGCAAAGCCGTAGCTGACGGTATGCACCAGGACCTTATCGTGTGGGTGGTCATCAAGAATTTTGTCCAGGGCTGCTATGGCCTTCGGACGCTCGACGTTCTCACTCTTCTTCGTTAGACTTGCTGCAGGAAGGTAGTAGATAGGACGATTTTCCGGCGGAAATGTCGAGGGCAAATCGATGAATTCTATCTCATCCCGAGGAATCCCAAGAGAGCTAGCCATCTCATCGGGGCTGATGATGGTGGCAGACATAAGAATAAAACGATCAGCGTGTTTCCAAAGGTGCTGATCTGCATAGCGGGAAACAAACACCGGTTTGAATGTCCACCGTTCCTCTTCAGGCAGAAATACCCACCTGTTATCGGTATCGGTCACTTCGCGAAGGAAAAATTCAAGCTTGCTCCTCATACGCTCAAGTTCCCGTTCTCGTTTGGTGTCTTCAACTCCATAGCTTTGGTTAAGCCTTTCCAGTTCGGAATTGACCGCCGGCAGAGCCACGTCATTTGCCCATTCCACCCAAGCCTCCTGCACCGTCTTGCGTGCTGGCGGTTGAAGGCCGAGCCTTTCAATCCAGCGCCGGGTGATATTCACCTCAACAAAGTTCATCAGAGATGATTCGATGAGGTCAGCTTCATCGAGTACTAACCATGGCCACCCGCTGAACTGCCCAACGAAGTTGGCCTCATTCAGAAACAGGGCAGTATTGACCACCGCCAGTTCGGCCCCTACTGCCTTTGCCTTCTGCACACGGTAGGGGCATTCCAACTTAGCGAAGCATATCTCCTCGCCATTAGCGTTGGTGATACCGTCCGGATTGCAGTTGCCGTCGCAGCACCACCGGCAGTGTGTTTCTTTCTTGCTGGTGCACATTGAGGCATTAATCTTGGGAAACAGGTGCTCATAGCGAAGGGTGGGATAGTTGGCCCGTCCCTTGAGCTCAACGGCGTATTCTCTCTCTTCCAAGTCATAGGCAAAGTCGCTGACGAACTGCGCTTGGAGCTGCTTGGTGGAGCAGGTATACAGGCACCGGGTCCGGAGAAATCTCTGTGCTCCGGCTACGATCAGCGATTTGCCTGACCCAGTTGGCGCCTGGAGCAGGATAAACCGCTTCTTGCTGTTCTTTATGCGTTCCAGAGCTTGCAGCTGTGCCGGCCGAAACTCGGTGAATTTAGCTGGCAGCCCGAGGCTTGCCGGGGTTATTTCAATTCTCTGGCTTGTTGGCTTTACTTGCACACGGTTCAAGCGCCGGGCGGCGATAACCGCGATCGCATGAGAGCATAGCCGCCGCTCACGGCTTCCACCCCAGGCATGTGAGTAGCAGGTGCAGGAATAGAACTCATCATTCAAATTCACTGTATAGATGGGAAAGTTATCGCCGAGTTCAGGACGACCGGATAAAGTCCACCTGTCAATGCCGGCGGCAACCACATCATCGATGCGTTTGAGTCCACGCTCCACGATGCTCGGGCGGAACCCCGATCCCTCGATGAGCTGTTCCTTCATTTCAGGGATGGTGAGCTCACGGAATGGCTCGTCTAATTCCCAGGTATCGATTTCAGCCGAGCTCTTCACCTAACTCCTCCTCAAGTTGCTCAAGCAGGCCTTTCAGTCTTCGAGACGCCAAAAGCTTTTCCTTGAGCACTGATGCATATTTGTTTCCTTCCGGATGGGCAGCGAAAAGATGGACATACTCCACTAGGTCATTGAGGGCTTGCTTGTCATCACCATTGCGAGAGAGTATCTCAAGTTGTTCAACTACCGCCTCAACATCCCTGTAGATCCGTGTATGCTGGAACATCCGAGCTTCCTGCTGGGTTATGGCTGCCTGGACATTCCATGTAGCAGACTGCTTGGCCCGGAGTGATAGAACCTGAAGGCCGAGATAAATGGAATCGCGGACTACATCAGCATTCGTGCGATAGGGGCTACCCGGTGCCTCTTTAAGTTCAGTGACCCACCGAATAAACGTCTTGGGAAATTTAGCTCCCAAGAAGGCGTCATGCCCTTTCTTGTCTTCGCTCGTAGTGTAGGGCTTACGGTCGACCAGTACAGATAGGGGAGTAGTCAACGATAACGTTCCGTCATCTAATTCCCAAGAGTCCATCGCGGCCTCCTATTACTCTTTTAGTTATATATAGTCTCGATACCTCAAAAAGACTTCGAGACTTTAATTTTCACAGGTTCGTTTAGGCAGTCGTTGGTATTGATGTCCTGAGGTCTCACTTGAATACCCCAAGACCTCAATACTTGAAGACTTGAGACACTTTGGGACTTCCTCACTTCGAGACTTGAGAGACTTCCCGACTTTTCCACTTAAATAGTTCAAATACTTGCTCACTTGATGACCTCAATACGGGGAGACTTCTTCACTTCTCGCACCCAGTTTTAATCTCCTCAAGGGCTCCAGGAGTGGTTGGTTCCCCTTCAATACGACGGATTTGAAACTTCTCCTCACCCAACGCATTGATCATGATTCCGGTGAATACTTGTGCAACGTGCTCACCTACCTCGGAACTGACATCGATGATGCACTGCATACCCTCTTGTGAGATGTAGTAAGATACTCCGCTCACTCTCACACGGGGTTTGCCGAAGACGCACTCGGCGTTGAAGATAGCCTGGGCTATGCTCTCCTCGATGAATGCCCTTTTAATATGATCTGGGAACTTGAAGTTGCAGAGCGATTTCATATTCATCTCCTGAACGTATATATGCAGTAAAAAGGCAAAAGTGGCGGGCTACTGCCAGTAGTCTTTCAGACCCTTTTGCAGAAAGATTTCCCTGATTCTCTTTATCTCGTCACGAACTGTGGTCCGAGGTTTTCTCAACATTTCCGCAACTCTCTTTACCGGATATTCCTGTGCCAGCAATTGGCAGATTTCCTTTTGTAGGGGAGTCAGTAACTCAAGGACAGCCTCAATATCAAGACGGATCGCGTAGTCGGTTGGTGATTCAGGATTGACGAGTATTTCACCGAGCGGGGTTTCGTTTTCACCTATGGGTTCATCCAGAGACATCGCTTCGTGAACAGCCTTTCTCTTGTCTGCTTGCTGCTCCCTCAAGATGATCTGAAGCTGATTCTTCATGACTTTCGCCATGTAGGTTTTTGCTGAAGCCCCCTTGCCTTCCCGATAGCTGCCTCGATGGAGGTACCAGTGAAAAAGACATTCTTGCAGAAGATCATCAAAGTCCAGCCCTTTAATCCAAGGGTAACTTTCCTGAAAATTCCTGATCAGGTTCTTTGCAATGGCTATTTCCCAGTCGGCAAAGAGGTCTCCATAAAATAACCCCACTGGTCACACTCCCCCTTTTTTTCGAGTGACCAATGGGGTCTAAAAATAGATTAAGCTGGACCGGGAACGACGTAAATAACGGAGACCTAACGGAGGTTTTTGCCAGGTTCGAAAAACAGATTGTCCGCCACTTTAGCGGACTAAATGCATATATATGCTACGAAGGGGCTTACAACGGATTATGAAGGATTCAGAGTTTGCCTCAGCGTTAAGGCGTTTGAGGGTTAAAGCGGGGAAATCAAGATACAAACTAGCTCAATGGACAGGCCTCAGCGATGCATATCTTCTACGTCTGGAGAACGGCGAACGGTCAAACCCGAGCCGGGACGTAGTTCTTCTGCTGGCACTGGCTCTGGTGTCTGACGGTAAGTCCGTAGACACCTACGATATTGAGGAACTTATGCTTTCCGCAGGTTACGCACCTTTAAGGAAGCGTGGCGAGGTTGTTGAGACAGAATAGGGTTGCGTATCTGCGAAGCTTTGGGTGTCTTGCCCGAACCATTTCCAGAGTTATGGCCATTGCCCCGCTGGAAACCTACATTAGGATAGACCCCGTCACAGCCGTTGTGGTTTCGCAGCTGGCGACGCATCTCTTTTAGATTCATCCTATCCAGTGGTGAAAAAGGCTCACTTAGCAGTGCCGCTTCTCTGCTGGCGACATGCCGGTAAACCTCCACCATAGCTAGTGTCGAGTGGCCCAGGTTCTGCTTCAACAAGAACACGTCTCCTCCATTAAGGAGAAAACGGGTAGCGTAGGTATGCCGAAGGAGATGGGTGTGAAGTCGAGTTATGCCGGATGCCTTACCTAACCTGACCATGAGTGACTTTATTGCTGTTACAGTCAATGCATATCCGTCCAGTGTTAAGAAGAATGAGTCGATACCAGCATGAGCCGGTTCAACTCGGAAATGATGGTAGTAGTGCAGTAAAGCCTTTTGGCAAGAAACTCCGAAGGGAACCATCCGCTCCTTTGAACCCTTGCCCATCACCTTTACGAATCTTTGTTCCAAGTGAACATCTGCAGTTCGTAGATCTAGCAATTCAGATAGCCGCAATCCTGCGTCCAGAAAGAGCGTTATCATAGCTGCATTTCTAGCCCCAAGGACTGTCTTCTGGTTAATAACACTAAACAGATTATTGATTTCTTCCACCGTTAATGGCTCTATAAGCGTTTTAGCGACTTTGGGCGGCTTAAGGTTAGCCAGTATATTTGTCTCAGTATATTCTTCTCGGGCTAGCCACGAAAAGAAAGCTCTGAGAGCACGCACACGGTTGTTAACAGTGCTGCTTGAAAGTGTCCGGCCGTTGTAACGCTTCTCCCGCAACCAGAGAATGAACTCTCTGACGTCCATTTGGTCAATAGAGCCGAGATTCGTCGGCTTTTCTTGCAGTTCCAGCCAGCCGACAAACCGATCTAGCACCTCCCGGTACCACTTAACTGTTTTGGGGGACTTGCCTTCGCTACGATTAAACGTCTCGTAGTAGTTGACTAGGTCCTTCAATCCGATGTTGTTCTTCCTCACATCTGACCACCGAAAGTTCTTTCTTGATTTCATGGTACTATTTGCCTCCCTTTCTGTGAATTGACCGTGAGGCAAATAGTTAGAAAGATTTTGACTGGCAACTTTTCAGGCAGGTTGTCGGATTAGGGGTTTTCCAAAAAGAAAAACCGCCGTTTTCGGCGGTTTCCTTACTGATTTGAGCCTGATTTGGCGGTTTTATGCTACTTGGAGCGGGAGACGGGACTCGAACCCGCGACAACCTGCTTGGAAGACGCCGAAAAGGCAAGGCGGGCACCCCTTGCCCCCTTTCTCCATTGGATTATAGGCAAGATTGGTGGCAGAAGTCAATCAAGGTACAAGAGTTTATAACAGACTCTAATATATGTCACCCAAGTGGGCTATTACTTTTCTAAATATTTGCTCATTACGCGGTCAACGTGGAGTATGATTTCATGGTCCACCAGGATTTTTTCAATTACTTGAGGAATCTCCATTAGAGAATTAAAGGGTATAGGCTCTTGTGGTATTATTCCGTGGGATTCATTGCGCTCTATTCTTGCCACTCCAGATGACCATGCATGTTTCGGAATAATGTGATCTTCTTTTCCAGCGAGGGCGTTTGTCCAAAACCTTAACTTAACCTCGATCATTTTTTCGCCATGTGGAGCTTTCACCGTGCTTTGTCCCTTGCTCATATTGTCTTCCTTTCATGGTTTATTAGGTCGTTGTAGCTCTTATTTCTCGAGCTCCTTTTGGAACTCTTCCTTCTCTCCCTCGACCTTTGCTATAGCCTGCCTCCAGTTATTATCTAGCTGATAACCGTTAATATGAGAATTCCAGATTAGCGGATGCGGTAATTTGGAGTATTTGTGTATACGTATTTGATGCCCAAGAGATGATAACCGCCCCCCAACCTGATTTGCTTTTAGATTAAGTTCCTCGAGTAACGAGTCCCAATTAACTCCTTCTTCCTTTTCGTATATCTTTTTTAATATCTTTTTGCAATCCCAACTGATATCTCGCCATATTATTCTAATTTGATTCTCGGTCCATTCTAACTCAGTGGGTTCCTCTGGTTGAACGCTAATCTGAGTTTCTGGCTGCACTGTCTGTTCTTCCTGTCGAGCAAGGAATTGTATCAAAGGCTTAATCTCTTCATTACTGCCCTCTACTGTTATCGTTATCTTACTCATTTTGTACCCCCTTTGCTTTTGGCTACTAACTACTACTAAGTATAGTGTATGGGGATATCAATGTCAATAGTCTAAGAAAAACATTTTGTAAGCCTGTCTATAAAAGGCTAGAATACTATGAGTGGAAATAGAAAGAAAGTCATCCATCCAGATCATTCCTTGCTCTTCTTTCTGCGATAGATTATACTTTCAACAGAGGCCAAAATAGAGGAATAGCGATGGAAAAGGAAATTATTTTTCTGGTCGAGGAAGCACCCGAGGGCGGTTACCAAGCAAGAGCTCTTGGCCACGCTATCTTTACCGAGTCTGATACCTTTGAAGAACTGAAAAAGATGGCGCAAGATGCCGTTCAGTGCCACTTTGAGCCGGCGGAGATGCCCCGGCTTATCCGTCTGCACACGGTTAAGGACGAGGTAATTGCCGTATGAAGCTGCCCAGGGACCTGGGAGGCGAGGAGCTGGCCACCCATCTGGGCAAATATGGCTACCAAGTCGTACGCCAAACCGGCAGCCATATAAGATTAACTTCCACCTATAAGGATACCGAGCACCATCTTACCATCCCACGACATAAACCTCTGAGGGTGGGCACTCTAAACGGAATTATTAACGAAGTTTCAGCCTACCTTGAGATGGAAAAGCAAAACCTGATTGATGACCTCTTTGCTTGATACGACAGAAAAGCAATAAAAAAAGGGCAGCCAGGATTATCTCCCGACCGCCCTAAAAATGGACACGAAAAAAGGCAAAACATCCCCTACTACATTAGAGGCTGCTTTGCCCGTTATTTTCTCCCCCTTACCGTGAGTAGCTAACTACTCCAGGGTAAACCTTACCCTATATCAAACCGAGTAATTATCGCCTTGTTTTTATCCTCACCCCGCCAGTCTATCAATAGCCTGCGATACGCTAGCACTATTGATTGTGAGCGCCCACGTTGCCCCGTAAGCGCTCACTTGTAGGGGTATCTCTTGCCTGTTAGCAAGGGTAAAATACTACCCGTGAGTAGAAGCCTATATTCAGTTGTCCAGAGCCTTGCCCCAATCTGCGATACGCTAGCACTGGTCAAGTCCTGCAAGAGGTTTTTAACCCTCTCACTGATTACATCGCTGAAAATCTGAAAAACGTTAGACAAGAGATAATCTTTTTTGTAAGGCTTTCCGCCGATGCTGGTAAAGGTAGTTTCTTTCACTGGTGGTAAGAGGATAGCCAGCATACTTTTTATAGGCTATCCTGACAAACCTGTGGGGATAGCTCTGTAAGATAAATCTGGCTTCCAGCTTTGCGGTAATGTCAATGGCTTTATCATCGGCTATCATCTGATACAGCTCAATCTGGTTGCCCTCTCCATCCTGTATCAGCCTGTCAAGGCTCTCAATCTTGACAGCTTTGGGACATTCACGATACAGGTCTTTTTCTTTGCATTTACGGCGTTGCTCATTACTGCACCGCCCGCAATCAGTCCCATTAATCCGCCTGTATTTTAATCGCCAGTATTGGGCAACATCGTAACAGGCTACCCTGATTAACCCCGCTTCGGTCAATTCCTTGCCGATAGCGTCATACTTCACTTTGACTTTGTGCATCGTGAGCAAGAGGTCGTGTAAGAAGTCCTGTCTATCCTCTGGTCTTACCCGTCTCACAAAGCCTTTAGCTACCTTATAGAACATAGCCCAATCGCCCTGTAAATGGCTGTAGCCGTTGCCATTACCGTTGCCGTTGCCTTGATAGCCGTTACCGTCTGTGGTATATTCCTGAATGTCTAGCATTGTGGACACGCTCCCTTTGTTAGATTTGCCCTGTCTAGTTACCGCTAGGCAGGGCATCCTTATTGCCAGCCACAAGGCAAGGCTCTGGACACGGCGTATTCAGTTTTTAAGGTGCTTTTTTTGTTTCCCAATTTCAGCATCTCACAAAATTGCTTATTGTGAGATTTTAAGAAGTAGCTCCATTCTCATCTCCCTCCCTCTCCCGGCGGCAATTAAAAAAGAAAACCTAATCCACCTTACGAAAAAGGGATTATTGTAAATAAAAGCTAGCGAGGTGTAAAATAAGCCAAGAAAAGGCGCCTAGTGACGTATCAAGAATCAGGAATTCAGCTACACTTATGCCGAGACTGACTGAACAGGAACAACAGGAAATCATCCGGTATCTAGAAGCCGATAAGCCCCTGCCGGACAAGTACCGCTTTCTCCTTTTCGGGGACAAGCGAGAGGTGGAACTGGTCTGGAACGGCAAGACCAGCGAGGTTTGCAATATCGTGCTGCCCTTTCAAGTGATTGAGCAGGTGGACGAGCCCCGCGCCGAAAAAGATACCCGCTTGCAGATGAGCCTTTTCGACCTGGATGCCCGCGGCCGGCAGATTAAGGGCTGGACCAACAAGCTCATCTGGGGTGATAACAAGCTGATTCTTTCCAGCTTGAAGAACGGCCCCATGCGCGAAGAAATTGAGCGCCAGGGCGGCATCAAGTTAATTTATATCGACCCGCCTTTTGACGTGGGTGCAGATTTCAGCATGGATATCGAGATTGGTGATGATACCTTCACCAAGAAGCCTAACATCCTAGAAGAGATTGCCTACCGTGATACATGGGGCAAGGGTACTGATTCCTTCATCGCTATGATTTATGAACGGCTGGTACTGATGCGGGATTTGCTGGCCGAGAATGGCAGTATTTATGTGCATTGCGATTGGAGAGCAGACTCACATGTTAGGTTAGTTTGTGATGAAATATTTGGCAAAGACCGATTGGTTAACGAAATCATATGGAAGCGAAGGTCTGGTGTGTTGGCCCAATCGAAACAATTTGGAGTTGTCACCGATACAATTCTATTTTATTCAAGGGCTGAAGATTATGTCTTTTCTCCACCTGTCACAAAAGAGGGTGCTGAAGACTATGTCGAAGAGAGATTCAAATATACGGATGAAAGAGGACGTCGGTATCGATTGAGTCCGATCGTTAGTCCTTCCTATAGCCCTACTTTAATCTATGAATACAAAGGATACCAACCTCCTAGGAATGGTTGGTCTTGCTCACTTGAAACTATGAAAAAGTGGGATGAGGAAGGGAAACTGGTATTCCCTAAGGAAAAGACCCAAAGAATACAACGAAAACAGTACTTTGACGAATGGGAAGGGCGTCCAATTCAGTCGCTATGGGACTCGATTCCACCAATTAATCCGCAGGCGATTGAGCGACTCGGCTATGCTACCCAAAAACCCGAAGCTCTCCTCGAACGCATTATCAAAGCCTCTTCCAATGAAGGCGACCTGGTAGCCGATTTTTTCTGTGGCTCCGGCACTGCCGCCGCAGCAGCGGAAAGGCTTGGCCGCAAGTGGATTGTCACCGATCTGGGTAAATTCGCCATTCACACCACCCGCAAGCGGATGATTCAAGTTCAGCGGCAGCTTAAATCAGAGGGTAAAGACTATCGTGCCTTTGAAATCCTCAACCTCGGCAAGTACGAGCGCCAGCACTATATCGGCGTCAATCCCAACCTGCGAGAGGCAGAACAGCAAAAGCAATTGGAAGAGAAAGAGGCAGCCTTTGTTGATCTTATTCTCAGGGCTTACCGCGCCGAAAAGACCGATGGCTTCAAGACCTTCAATGGCAAGAAGGCCGGGCGGCTGGTCGCGGTAGGGCCGGTGAACCTACCTGTCACCCGCCTTTTCGTGGAAGAGGTGATTCTGGAATGCCGCGAAAAGCACATCACCCGTGTGGATATCCTCGGTTTTGAGTTCGAAATGGGGCTGTTCCCCAACGTGCTGGATGAAGCCCGCGCCAAAGGTATCGATATCGCTCCCAAGTACATCCCCGCCGAAGTATTTGACAAGCGGGCAGTAGATAGAAACCAAGTAGTCTTCCATGATGTTTCCTTTGTTGAAGTCAAGCCTCACGTGGAAGGCAACCGCGTGGCTGTGGAGCTGACTGATTTCTCGGTATTCTACTCCCAGGACTCCATCGCTGCTGCCGAAGCCAGCCTGAAAGACAAGAGTAGCAAGATTGTCGTCGAGCAAGGACAAATTATCAAGGTCAGCAAAGACGTACGTGGTTTTGTCGACCGTCAGGTATTGACACAGAAGTGGACTGACTGGATTGATTACTGGTCGGTGGATTTCGACTTCGAAAACAAACGGGAAATCATCCGTGTACAGAATCCCGACAGTGGCGAATGGGAAGAAGTGTGGACCGGGGAGTACATCTTCGAGAACGAATGGCAATCCTTCCGTACCAAGAAGGACCGCTCTCTGGAACTCAAAAGTGTTTTCCAGGAATGCACACCCGGACGGCGAAAACTGGCCGTAAAGGTTGTGGATATCTTTGGCACTGACACCATGACGATTGTGGAAGTTACTGTGGGAGGGAAACGCTAGTGGCCTTACACCCTGATTTCCCCGAATCCCCATATACTATCCTTGACCCGGCCTTACGCTGGTTTCCAGCGGATGAAGCCCTGCGGGAGACCAGCATGGACAAACTCCTGCCGCCGCTGGTGCCACAACTACGCAAACTGGTACAGGAGTGGCGCACCAGCCACTACGCCGGGGCTACGGAAACGAGTCGCAGCCTTCTCAACTGGTGGTTTAATACTCCACATTTGATGCCTAAAGCCGAAGGCACAGTGGCTGAATTTCAGTATTACTTTGCTCAGCGCGAGGCGTTAGAGGCCATCATCTATCTGTATGACGTGGTGAAAGTTAAAGACAAATACGACCTGATGCGCTTTGATAATTCCGGCGCGGTCTCCACGGGTATGTTTGATGAAACCTGGCGGCGATTCGTGGTGAAAATGGCGACCGGCGCGGGCAAGACCAAGGTATTGAGCCTGGTTCTGGCGTGGAGTTTTTTCCACAAGCTGTATGAGCCGGAATCGGAGCTGGCTCGTAATTTCTTGGTGATTACTCCTAACATCATCGTCCTGGACCGCATTTACAAAGACTTTAAAGCCCTCAACATATTCTTTGATGACCCTGTTCTTCCTGACAATGGTATCGATGGCCATAACTGGCATGACGACTTTCAGTTGACCCTGCATGTGCAAGATGAGGTACGTGTCACTCGCCCCACTGGTAATATCTTCTTGACCAACATCCACCGCGTTTATGCCGGCAACGACATTCCCGCTTCACCCGATGACGAGAACACAATGGAATACTTTCTGGGTAAGCGACCCACCGGCGCAACCACCGACTCCAAGGTGGATTTGAGTATGATTGTACGCGACATCGACGAACTGGTGGTACTCAACGATGAGGCACACCACATTCATGACCCACGTATGGCTTGGTTTAAGTCCATTGAGGACATCCACAACCGCCTAAAACAAAAAGGGGCAGCTCTCTCCTTGCAAGTGGACACAACTGCCACGCCGAAGCACAATAATGGCGCCATTTTCGTGCAAACGATAGCCGATTACCCGTTGGTGGAGGCTATTTCGCAAAATATTGTCAAACATCCGGTGCTACCCGATGCCGCCAGCCGGGCCAAACTGGTGGAAAGCCAAAGTGCGAAATATACCGAAAAGTATTCCGACTATATTCACCTGGGCGTTATCGAGTGGCGCAAGGCTTATGCCGAACATGAAAAGATGGGCAAAAAATCTATTCTATTCGTTATGACCGATGACACCAAGAACTGTGACGATGTGGCGTCTTATCTTGAGGGTAACTACCCAGACTTAAAGGATGCCGTGCTGGTTATTCACACTAAAAACAACGGCGAGATTTCAGAATCCGTTACCGGGAAAAGTAAGGAGGAACTAGACGAACTGCGAAAACAAGCTAACATAATTGACAGTCTGGATAGCCCGTACAAAGCCGTCGTCTCAGTAATGGTACTCAAGGAAGGCTGGGACGTGCGTAATGTTACTACGATTGTGGGTCTCCGCCCATATTCAGCTAAGAGCAACATCCTGCCCGAGCAAACTCTGGGACGCGGCTTACGCAAAATGTACCCTGATGGTATGGAAGAATACGTTAGCGTGGTGGGCACTGATGCTTTCATGGACTTTGTGGAATCAATTCAAGCTGAAGGCGTGGTGTTAGAGCATAAGCCTATGGGCGAAGGTACTGGTCCCAAGACGCCACTGGTCGTTGAAATTGACAACGAAAACGTGAAAAAGGACATTGAAGAGCTTGATATTGAAATCCCGGTGATGACCCCGCGAATTTATCGGGAATATAAGAATCTTTCCGACTTAGATGTGGCAGCATTTGGGCATGCAAAGGTAGCTTACTTCAAGTTTAGTGAAGAAGAACAGCGTGAGATTATATTCAAAGACATCACCACAGGCGAAGTGACGCACACCACTATTCTCGATACGACAGGTATTATAGACTACCGCAGTGTTATCGGCTATTTTACTCAGACCATCATGAAAGACCTGCGGCTGGTTAGTGGTTACGATGTGCTGTACGGTAAGGTCAAAGCATTTGTTCAAAACGATTTGTTTAACCAACCGGTAATTCTCGAAGACCCCAACACACTGCGTAATCTGTCGGAATTAGCCGCCACCAAAACACTGGTCGAAACCTTCAAAAAGGCAATCAATGCATTGACTATCCAGGAAAAGGGCGATGCCGAGATTCGGGATAGCATCAAGCTGCGCCAAACTCGTCCATTTGTGACAAAGGAGCAGGCATACTTAATCCCAATAAAAAGCGTCTTTAACAGGATTATTGGCGATAGCCATTTTGAACTGCTTTTCGCCAGATTTCTGGAAGACTGTAGCGACGTGATTTCCTACGCCAAGAATTATATGGCCGTACACTTCAAGCTGGACTACGTAAATGCCGACGGCAATATCTCCGATTACTACCCCGACTTCTTTGTGAAGCTGTCCGAAAAACAAATCTATATTGTCGAGACTAAAGGCCAGGAAGACTTAGACGTACCGCTCAAGATGCAAAGGCTGAGCCAATGGTGTGGGGATATCAATCAGGTTCAATCTGACGTAATCTATGATTTCGTGTATGTTGATATGGAAAACTTTGAGCGGTACAAGCCCACCTCATTCAGCCAGTTGCTTGATGGCTTTAAGGAATATAAAAAGGCTGAGTAGTAACTGGATTCTCTTGGAATGTGGAAAACCCGGAGCAGATCCTAACTCTTCTAGATTGTTGTCTAGTATAACTTGAGCTTCCAATTTAGCATTTCATGCTGTAGGGCCGGGTATAACTTCCAATTGCAAGGTCCAGAAATGCCTATCGAACGTGAAAATCTTGTATATCTTATTACGAAGCATCACGGTACGCAAGAGGACATCGTGAAAGCTGAAATCTTGATCGTTATATCGTTCTAATAAAATGCGTGCCTCTTGTTCATCATTTTGGTTAAATGTAATAAGATTGAACTGTGAGCTACGGAGGAAATCGTAGTGCTTTAAAGCCGGGAAAAGACCTTGGTCATATCTTACCCTCGTGAATAACTCATGGGCCGTTGTGTTGACGGTAAACCACACTAATTGAGCACCTGTAAAAAATGCCGTAGCATCTTTATGGAACTGATCATCCGGATTGAACAAGGCTATTGCCGCTGAAGTATCGATGAGAGCACCATCTTGGAAAAGGCTGCGAATCATCACATAAAAAACTAAGAATTGACCAAACTTGCGGTATCTTTGTCTAATGGCTCATCTATTACGGGAGATCCCCTATTGATCCGGTATAATTCTCCGTCAATAATGCGGTAGGTACCTGGTGGAACAATCAGGTTCGGGTTTGAAGGAACGGTAGGCTCTGGTTGACCGGTAAAGTAGTTCTGTTCCTCCTCAGCTGTAGTTATAGAGAAATCTTCAAAAATATATTCAATCATACAGTTACTCCCTTCGGAGAAGTATTATGTGCCCAGCAGCAAGAAGTAACTTCAACCTCGTACTGACGGGCAAGACCTGGAATAAGTGGCATTGGTTGTCCTGGAGGTAGTTGTATCTGGACATTCGCAGGAACTACTGAGCGTTGACGCAATAATGCATTCGTTTCGTAGATATAAGCCCATTTTGGGGATTCCAGAGTGCCACCAATAAACCTCGCCTCTTTTTGCAGATCATCACCGAGATGTGCATTTAGAAAAAATGGCTGGCGTAAGTGGAAATCATCCTCGTAAGTCCTGAGTAGAGCATCAAGCAACTCTTCAAGCTTGTTCCCAGCATATTCAACTCGATTTGCACCAAGGATTTCTTGAGCCTCTTCTCTATTAATCATATGGAGATGAGAGTAGAAACGTGTTGTGAGAGCTGTAATTATGTCGCTAGTGTTTTTATCCTCTATTGGGTGAGTCCCAAGAAGTTTCCTTGCTAGCTCCTTGATTTGTTGATATACTCGATGGACATTTCCGAGTGCGAGTGGATGGATGGAATTCACCAGACGATCTAGAAACGGTTGGAAAAGACTATCTGCAATAACGTTATCTTCATTGTTTCTTTCATTGAATTGGTCAATAATAAACCTGCGATATGCTTGGACGTCCTCAACACTAATAGCGAGTCGATTGTTTGGTTTGCCAGGGTCACTGGGATTAAACTGATTTCCTGTGCTTGGATCAATAGGACTGAGTTCCGCCAACGAAGTCATTATGATCCTATTTGCACCGAGAGCCAAAAGCGTGCCGCCACTGTGACAGCGGAACGGAACCAGTACCTCAAAGTCAGGATCAAACTCCCTCAGTAAACCGGCTATTGGCCAAACGGCGTTTACATCACCACCTCGAGTATAGAGGATGAGATCGACCTTATCATCATTCTTGATGCTCTCCTTGAGAATGCGAAAAAGCGGCTCCTTCGTATCCGAAGCAAACTGTCTTCTTAAACCCTGAACATTCGGGTTACTTTCACGATCGAAATCAAAGAAGCAAATCGGGACGCGACCGTTTCGCAGCGTCTCAATTTCCTTCATTATTGCTTGTCTCTGTTCTAATGGCATTTTTGCGTGTTTTCCTTTAATTAATCAGGTAAGCGATGCTCATTGTTCCGAACACAGAGCAGTTAGACATAATTATACTACTTTTGCCAACCAGTCACAATATATATTTGTGATGGTTTTGTTTGCAGTTAGTAGTTACTGTTGGATGAAGGTGCTATACTGCCAGTTAAGGGGAAAACTGGCAGGACTAGAACTGTGCAAGATTTTGGGTATAAGATACGAAACTGCTTTTCCTTGTCAAATGGCATCGCTTGTGCAATTGGGGCAGGAATGGCTATGATTGGCATTTTTGTTCCTTTTGCTTGGTCAGATATTTCGAAAGAGACTGCGCAGAGTTTAACCTTCGTTGGCATGGGATTTGTAGGTATCGGGTTGGTACTGGCTGTGTGGAAGTACTTTAAGAACCCCGTTGAGAAAAAGTTGAGAATATACGGCATTATTACTGTGTTAGACAGGATGTATAAACGATTAGAGGCACTTGTAGGTAGGGAGAGCGATAAGGAGATAGATTGGGATAGGTATAGAGAAACCGCTGACAAAATCAATAGATTTGCGGGAGTCGCCGTACCAGTAGTGTCTTCTATAGATGAGGCTAGAGACAAGGTCGAGAGTTTTGAAAAAGAAATACCTAGCATTCTTCCGATGAACAGGAAACGGGAACAGAGGATAGTATGGGTACACTCAGTGAGTCGTCTGTTAGATAAAGACGGTTTTGGGTTGAAAGACGTGAGAAAGAGAGACGGAAAGTATAACCATTTACTGAAGATGCTGGATAGATTCTATGACGACTACAAAGACACTGTTGACGATGAATTGCGAAGGCTTATTCGTTCCTGTGTGGATTTTACTGAATCTGCGACCAATGCGCTCTTATTTATGCGGCGTATGGACACTACGCTTGCTTTAGCTTCGGACATAGGTATTCCTAATTTGCTTACCCCATCGCTAGAGGCAGATATGGAAGGTTTTAATGATGAAATTCGAGAGATTGCGAGAATGCTTCGTGTCGAGGTAGGAGAGAGTATTAAGAGGTTGGTTTGCTAAAATGGGAAACGAGGTTAATATGGTTTGTAAATACTGCCAATCCGACATCTTTCATGGGAATGAAGCTAGGGAGTGATACAACTAGGTGCAAATATTCGCGATTAGAATGGCAAAGTAGGACCGTTGGTTATGCAACTATCGAAGCGCTTCTTACCTTGTTCACTACCTGTTATCCCTTTGAACCTTCCGATGAGGCCAGCCGGTGTTCCCTGTCTTATGGCTTGCCCCGATTTCAGGATACATGGTAAAGAGCGGGTTTGACCACTCCTCATCGGTAGCTTTCCGGCCGGCCTCTGTTAACCGGTAGTAGACCCTGTCAGGAGCCTCTGGATAATGGTCCTGCATCGCCGAGTTTTCCGTTTCCGAGGTTGCTTCGACCCATCCCAGTTTTTTAAGCGTCCCGAAATATTTAAGGAAAGAATGATACCGCATACGGGTAAACTTGTGGGATATCTTCTTCAACTCCTGCTGGTATATCTTCTCAGCAAGTTCCTCAGTAACATCTACCCCATCGAGCACCAGTTGGCTTATCCTTTTTTCTGCCCGTGTTCGCGCCGTGGCCATGGCTAGGGAGACCTTGTACTCATAGTTGATGTCCGACTGAGGGGCACCACGTTCGGGGTCAATCCTAGTGGAACCCTCGGGACCGTTGCCCAGAAGGTACTCCCGGATAAACCAGCCGGCGCCGAAGGGACGCGCAAAACCACCCCGGGTGGGTCGAAGCTCCATTTGCGATTACTCTCCTTCCCAAACGAATCTGCGGATTATCTCTCGCTCAACGGCATCGCGGCGAATTCCTTCGAACTCTTCAAGCCAGGCCATGAAATCGGCCTTCGCCTCCATCTCCCGCCGGAACACCTGACAGTGCCAGTCTGTGAGCGGTTTCAATCCCCTTTTCTCCAACTCTGGGCCGAATAATGTCCGAATCATGCCGTCAGCCACGGGTAACATCGCCATCAAAAACACTGCGTTCATCTGGTCGGCGAGTTTCCACTGCCACTCAAGCTTCTTTAACGGTTCCATCATCGCTGAAGCGACGACAAAAGGCATCAAGGCGTTGAATGCTTCATTCACGTTGTCTTTGCTCATTCCTTTCCTCCCTGTTCCTGTGATCCATGAGAACGCTGCATCGGTTCGAGACGTATCATCTGAGCCCCAACCGACAGAATCACGGTCAGGAAATTCAATACCTGGGGACCTGATGTCTCAGGCTTCACATTGCGCAAGATAATGCGAGCCCGCATGTGCTCCGGCTCCACGTCGATGAGTAGCTGCCCGCTCTCGACCAGGCTGGCAGACTGCTCCTGTCCCTTTCTGATCATTTCGTCAAAGTTCATCATTTCCATGCCTCCTCGAATTCTTCGTCACTTACCTCACGGACACCACCAGGTTGAACACCGGGCTGTGGTTGCGAACCTGGCTGGAATCCCTGCGCCCCGGCCTGTTGCCCTGCCACCGGATGGCCAACTGGCGGCATCATGCCCATGCCGGGCATACCAAACCCGCCCATCATCTGCTGCATTGTATTCTGAAGGATAGGCTCGAATAATCTTGTCACCATCGAAGCGAACGGGTTAGGTGAGCTGGCGGTATTGGAATCCTTAACTGCCGACATGAAGTGGGGCATTGCCTGGCTTAGCGCCTGCTGGGCGGCCATTTGAGCTACTTCGGCGCCGCTGCCTTGCATGGCTCTGGCCGCTTCAGTCTGTCCCTTCTGCCAGGTGGACAGGAGGTCAGTTAGTGGCTTAACGGTCTCACTGAACATCCTCAAGCCCATCATTGGAACACTCATTCCGGCCATGAATATCTTCCGGTCCCTCAGGTTGCCGTCGAAGATTTCGGCAACATCGGCCTCCAGCCATTCTGGTAGAACAGATTCTTTTTCTTTCCGGAGGGCGAGTGCACCATCTTTCGACAAACTCGTCGCAAAAGGTTCCTTACCCGCTTTCACCCTCTTGCGGACACGTTGTCTCACCAAGGAAGGTGAATAACCTCTAGCCTCGATTTCCTTCTGGCTGAAACCCTCTTCCAGTAGCTCATCTACTTCTTGTCCCAAGTTTTCTTCGTTCTGGTTATCGTCTACCATCTTTCTCTCCTTTCACAGTTATTTTTTTTTTGATAGCCTGCACAGCTAAGCAGGTCTCAAGTTCCCACCCTGCATAGCTGGCATTCATATTTACCGCCGTGAGATGGTTAGCTATGCGTTCATCCCATCGCCTCCTTTATTAGCCCCTGGGGGGGTGACCCTTTCCTTTCCACACAGTCTTAAGAAAACCTTACCTTTGGTCATGTGAGGTACCTCCTACAAAATTCAAGAGTTAGTCAGGTCGGTTGATTATTTCCTTTAAGTCCAATCCGTTGGCCTTTAAGGAACCGAATATATATGCCGGACTGCATCCTAGCTCAATGGCTGCCGCTGCCACGTTGCGATGAGTTCGCAAGGACTCAAGAATGTTTTTGAGCGGGATATTCAATCGTTTGCGGCCTAAACCATTGACCGTAACCGCTTCGCCACAATGCGGGCAGGTAACTATCATGGCTCTCCCCTCGCCCTGTTGGTTTGTTTTTCCAGCCAGGCGCGTATCGCTTTAAGTTGCCTCTCGTTCACATTCGGCCTGGCTAGCAGTTTTTCAAGGTCAGTACAATATTCCTGGATATCTCCGTCTCTGGTCACTATTCGATAACCCCAGTCAAATACAATTACCACAGCCTCAGCCTCGTACTCTCCCTTGTGCAGTATCTCTTTGTTATCAACAACCAAAACTTTCATGGCCTAGCCTCCACTGTATCCAACCAGCGACGGATAGCAAGCAGGTGCTTCTCGGGCACGTCAGGACGCGAAAGCAGCTTTTCAAGGTCAAAGCAGTTCTCCCCCGGGCCCAGGTTAATCACTGGTGCCCCTTTAGAGCGCCATATTTGAAACACCCTGTCAATTGTCATATCAAGAACAATTTCCCTGGGGTCGATGGTAGCAGTTTTTATGAACTGCGAAGTTTTATGAGCAACCTCACCCGATTTCGTATCTGTGGTGAGGTTCGGTGAGGTTGTACCAGCCCCTTCTTCATATGTACAGATATCCATTTCTTTTTCGGGATTCCTGTATGGGCTAGAGGTTGTGTTAACCTCACCAACCTCACTGTTAAAGCTAATGCGGGGTGAGGTTTCTTTTTCAAACCTCACCACCTGCCAGGTTACCGCCCTCTTTTTCTCGCCAGCCTTTGCCAGAGTAAAACCATTCGGATACCGCACGCCATTCCTTTTGGCGAGCTTCTGGCCTAGCCTAACACTGTAGTTCTTGACCTCCGTATCGGCAATAACATCTGGCAATACAGCACGCAACTCAGCATTTTCCTTTAACAGACCTTCTAACTCGGCCGCTGTTATCGTCCTGGAACCGAGTGCCTCGTGCCACATCTCCAAAAATGCTTCCCATTGCGGAGTTTCGGTATCTGTCTGGTCGTACATTTCAGAGAGATTATCCAGAAAGCCACCAACACCCACGAAAGCCAGTAATCCACCTATCACCCGGCAATAGCTTTCAAAACCGCCCAGGATTGTAAGTCCGGGTGCTTCCGGCATGCCGGTGTTAACCCAGGCTCTGGTTACCGTCAGCATTGCCGCTAGGATAGTGCCACGATTCTCGTCCGCCCACTGAATAAGATTGGGATGCTTGAAATTAGCTTTATCCCGCAGCCACGGCCGGGCCATTTTTGCATCCATCCTCACCCAGATACACCGCCGCGGCAGATCGCCAGCTAGCTTTACGTTATTTCCGGTAGCCAACCAAGTAACACGGTTTGGGATTGCGACTATCCGGTTGCTTCCCAGCACCCTATCTTCCCAAGTACGAGCTGTTATTGCTGCCGCCAAGCTGGGTGCCCATAAACCACCCTCGATATTATCGATGGTGGCTACCGTTTGACCCTTTAGCAGCAGACTGGTAAGGACCTTACGCCACTCTTCCTCGTTCCTGGGGGAAGTCATCATTGCAGCTGGACGTCCGGTGGTTATCAAGGCAATAACTTCGGCCAGAAGACTGGCTCCAGTTCCTGCTTGTGGTTTATCGATAATACATAAAGGCACGGGGTCATCTATCATCGGCCTTAAGATAGGAGTGAACAAGGCAGCAACGGCATTAGCATGGCTGGCATCATTTTCAAATGGAAAATCACATAAAGGTTCCAGAGTCAGCCCGATAGCCTTTTTTACCTCGGTGTCCGTAGGTATATCTGGTATGGGTGGCACTTTCAATCCAGACGAAGGAAGGTAGACAAGATTCGTGGTCTTATCATAGCCAGGGTTGGTTATGACCGTTCCATCAGAGCGCACTACCGGTACCTCGGTGATCCCTATAAGCGGCGGGAATTCCCAATCGCCCAGTGCTAAGCAATCCCTTACCACGTCAAGAGGCGGCGATACCGCCCTCGTCCCTTCTCTGGGAGAAGTCTCAAAAAAATCGCACGCCCGGGTAAGCAAACCCCGGAAAGCCGACTCGGTTAACGTTTCTATGAAGGGAATACACTTCTCATCTAGCCTGACCCGCGAAAGTGTGCCTGACCGCCTGAATACTCGTGGAGGATCGTTAGTTTTATAAAGGGCAGTTAAAGCTTCGACGGTAATATCGCGCAACTGGCGGTCTGTGACCATAATGGCCAGCAAACCCGACGGATTGGGAAGTTCCTCAACAAGTGCCGCGGCATCCACCTCGGGCAGCTCCGCCAGCGTCTTACGGAATACTTCATTATCCCTACCGCACCAGTTGTTGAGGTCACAGATATCGCCGTGCTCGCCAACTGCGTCCGGGAGGCGTCTCAGTTTTACCGAAAACTCAGAAGCAAGGATAGTGAAAATATCCAAGGCGGACTTACGGCCGTGAGCATCCAAATCATATGGTAGGTTAATTACCTGGACCCCCTTATCTTTAAGCAATTGGATAGCATTATCAGGTAATTTCCCTTCTCCATATAGACCGCAAACGACCGGTACACTGGCTTGGTAACCCACCCATATCGAAGGTTCTCCATTAGCCAACCAGATTTCGGTGGCGCCTTCGGGAATTTTGCCGTAAAGTTGGTTTGGTGTCCCCGCGGTATGCCAGTATTTCCTGGGTGGTCTGCACGTGTATTTCTTAAAGCGCGTACCGCCCTTGACGGGATATCTCCAGGCCTGTTTCCTGTAATCGGGTTTAATTCCAAAGTACTTTACTGTGTTGTCGTCCAGTCCATAGACTTGTCTCAGGAGTTCAATGGCTTCTTCGTCTTTCAGCTTCACACCGGATGCCGGCCTATTGCTGTTTGTGCTATAAGAGAGGGATTCGAAACCAAGAGCGGTGCATATTTCTTGATAGGTGTGCCCACGTCCGTGGCAGGTAACCAACGCCCTATCACCTCCGTCTTTCACACTCAAGTGCCCGACCGGTGTCATATGGCCAACTACCGGGCAATCCGCCTGATAGTGACCGCTATGAATCTTGACACCGCTTAACCTATCCAGCACATCCTGAATGGTGCGAGGCCCTTTTAACTCGCTTTTAGTCATGTGCCTGCCTTTTTAACGAAACTCCGCCATCCTCTCATTTTTTCACAGTAACCCAATCCCCCTTGGCTAGCGGCTCTTCTGTTTCCTCTGTGTTATAATCCTCGTGGGGGAGAATGGAATATGACCGGGCGGGCTCCCCTTGCCTCCTTTGTCTTAAATTTCCATCCTCCCCCGGGTAATGCTTTCTCCTGGGCCTGCCTCCCATACGGCCCCAACGCCGGCGGTCTTGAGAACCGTATCGCTGAGCGAAAGACTGTTGGCCCAGATGTCCTATTAGCCGGTAATAGTCACTTCCGTAGCGAGTGGCAGTCGTTATTCCACCTATCCTGCCCGCTTCGCTTACGGTAAGCTCTTGCTTATCCCCGTTTTTCCGCACCGCAAATACGCTCCAGTTCGTTGAGAGGTATCCTGTAGTGACCGCCCGGCAGTCGGAAGCCAATAATTAGTCCTGCTTCCAGCCATCGATACACGGATTTTCGTTCCACTCCAAGTCGAGTGGCTAGTTCTGTTACTGATACGACTTCTTTTACCGGCTTGTCCGTGTTTTGCCTCATTTGGTATAATTGGAGCATATTAGGGGAAGCTACAATAAGCGATTTAAGCCAACTTTAAAAAGAGTAAAAACAATGGGAGTGTTTTATCCTCAATCCAAAGGGCCTTGGTTCTCAAAAGAATTCCAGGCAGCATGTATCGAAAGCTACCGGGCGGTTGCGGAAGGTCGCTATACGTGGGCGGATGCACAGCAGCATGTGGAGAACGTACCTCGCTTTGCTGCTGAATCTGCAAAGAGAGGATTTCCGAGCTGGGAGCAGATTCGCAAGTGGGCCAGGCAGTCTCCGAATTTACCCGAGGAAGTCAGAGGAAAAGACTTTCTAAGCGATTTCAAGCCATTGCAGCTTGAAACGAAAAAGCCGGTACCTTTATCGCCCGGGAAAGCCGATGCCTTGATGAATCTGACAAAGGAGGCATTTTATCCAATCCAGGCACCAGTATACCGGGCACAGCCAGATACCAGCTGGTACTCAATAATGCAACAGATGATTGCGATGATGGCCTTCATCTGCATATTTTCTTTCTGTAACTCAATTCTGCGATCTTCAGCAGAATAGTCAATTACTTAACTACTTAGTACCCTTTTTCTTCATCCAGTCCAGTGGGCCAGTCCCATTAAAGTATTTCAATGCGTGCCCCACCTGCACGTATTCTGTATAGCGTTGTGTCATTCGCAGTGTGGAATGTCCGAGTAATGTCTGGCAAGCCTTCATATCGCCGGTATGCTCCAGCAAGTCGGTAGCGAAAGTGTGCCGGCATTTGTGTATCAACCCTCTCAGGTGCTGCAGTCCGGCATCACGTTTGACCCTTCTCATTATTTGCTGTATCCCCTCTGCCGAAATCGGTTTGCCTCTTTCCGTAACCCACAACTTATCTCTTTCTACCTCATTCGGGCGCAAGCTGATATACCGCCAGAGTGCCTTTTTCGTTTGCGGGCCAAAACCGGTGACTCTGGACTTTCCTTGCTTTCCATACCACACCGCTATTCTCTGTTCATTGAGGTCTATATCCCTGAGGGAAAGGTCTGTAAGTTCCCCAAGGCGTAATCCGCTTTCAAAGAACAAACAGATAATAGCCTTGTCCCGAGCAGCCAGCATCTTCTGTCGCGGTGTCTTGGCAACCTTCCAATCGTAGTCCAGAACAGCAAAGAGCTTTTCTATGTGTTCCTGATTATAGGGTTCAATTGGAGCATCCCGAGGTGGATGGAATACGATGCCAACCAGAGGGTTTTGCTCAACGTGGCGTTCGGCTTCCAGCCAGCCGCAAAATCTCTTGATGCCACGATAATAGTGGAACCGAAGCGATTCTGCGCGGTGAGCCCACTCGCCAGAATTATTACTTTGCCTGGCGGTTGGAGACTCGTGTGTGAGGTAGTGAAAGAACCTGTTGATGTCCCGTTTGGTGAGAAGTTCAGGCTTGTCGATGCCGGCCGACTCTACCCATTGAACGAAAATACGGGCGAGGTCACAGTAATATTCAACCGTCCTCGGTCGAACCTGCGCCTCCAGGTCGAACTTGAACCCCTCAAGTAACCACTGCCAATTTCCATCTTTCTGCACCATTGCGTTTTGGGGAGCCCGCCCGGTGCAGGTTGTTTAGACCAGCTTCGCCTCGTATCTAAATTTTCGGCTCCTGCAGGTGGTTATGAGCCTTTCCCTTAGCTTTGTGGAGCGGGAGACGGGACTCGAACCCGCGACAACCTGCTTGGAAGGCAGGGACTCTACCAACTGAGTTACTCCCGCTTTGATAATCTTATTCTAGCCAGAAAATAAGGCTTTGTAAAGAACTGGCTTGATAAAAAAGTCTAGTTTAGGTAGAATAGGCAAACGGTTGCCAGTTGCCTAGGGCACTATCGTTAACTACCCGAATCCAACCAAGTTTGAGGAAGTAATAGTAATGAAACAGGTTAAAATTATACCCTGTCTGGATGTTAAGGATGGGAGGGTGGTCAAAGGGGTGAAGTTTGTCAATCTGAGGGATGCCCGTGACCCGGTAGAGGCAGCCCAGGCTTATTGCCAGGAGGGGGCTGATGAGCTTGTTTTCCTGGACATCTTTGCTACCGTGGAGAACAGGAAGACCAGGCTGGAGTGGGTGAAAAGGGTCTGCGAAGTGGTCACTATCCCCTTGGCCGTAGGTGGCGGCATCAGCAGCCTTGAGGACATGGAGACACTGGTTAAGCTCGGTGTGGACAAGGTTTCGATAAATACCTCGGCAATAAGGCAACCGGAGCTTATCAGCCAGGCTTCCAGACAGTTCGGCCGGGAGAGACTGGTGGTGGCTATTGATGGCAGGAAGAACCCCCCGGGGAGCAATCTGCCCCGGCTTGAGGTTGTGGTCAAAAGCGGCACCGAATCCACCGGGATGGATATCGTTGACTGGGCCAGGCAGGTGGAGGAGTTGGGTGGCGGGGAAATATTACTCACCAGTAAGGATGCCGACGGGACAAAGGACGGATATGACCTGGAGATGACCAGAGCGGTGGCGGAAGCGGTCTCAATACCGGTTACCGCT
>Ga0315543_1000361_pt1 | contig 56716 bp, 58 predicted proteins | sample SalMarSW160210MG_2_FD_203098 | JGI IMG/M metagenome (GOLD analysis project Ga0315543, IMG submission 203098) | Salt marsh sediment microbial communities from the Plum Island Ecosystem LTER, Massachusetts, United States - Salt Marsh Sediment SW1601-210 ... | reverse complement strand
GGCTGAATATCTATACCGACCCGCAGCGGCCTCTGGCCACCACCGAGGGCATCTATGAGGTTGGTGGGCCAGCGGAAAACTCTCCGGTACTGATTACCACCAACTTCTCGCTCACCTACTTCCTCGTCTCCGGCTACCTGGAAAGCAGCCGTGTTCCCAGTTGGCTTCTGGTTAAGGACACCGAGGGACTTTCAGTGATGACCGCCTGGGCTGCCGGAAAGTTCAGTGCTGACATTATTGCCCCCTTTGTTAAGAAGTGCGGCATTACGGATAAGGTTAAACATCAAAAACTGATAATTCCCGGCTATGCCGCGGTAGAAAGCGGCGGCTTGGAAGAGGAGCTCCCTGGCTGGGAGATCCTGGTTGGCCCCCGAGACGGGGCTCATATTCCAGGCTATATCAAGACATGGCAACCATAGGAGGCAAACGATGATTCTTATTGGTGAAAGTATAAATGTTGTGTCCAAGACCATTGGGCCAGCCATGAAGGAGAGAAACCCAAAACCTATCCAGGACCTGGCCAAGACTCAAGCTAGAGCTGGCGCAGATTACCTTGACATTAACATTGGGCCCGCCCGAAAGGCCGGGGATGAGTTGATGGATTGGGTAGTGAACACCGTACAGGAAGTAACCGACCTGCCATTATCACTGGATACCACCAATCCAGTGGCTATGGAGGCCGGGCTGAAGGTGCACAAGGGCAAGGTACTGATTAATTCTATCTCTGTTGTCCGAATGGAAGAGGAATTACCCATGGTTCAAAAATACGGTGCCGACTTTATCGGACTCCTGTGGGGACGCGAGGGCATGCCAAGGGACGCTGACGAGAGAGCCATGATAGCCGTTGAGCTCATGACTACAGCCAGTGCGATGGGCATACCTAACGAGAGTATCTGGTTCGACCCTATTGCCACGCCGGTAGTTAATATTGAGTCAAACCAAGCGAAGCCATGTCTGGAATTCATGAGTAGCCTAGGTGATGTTGCTCCAGGGTGCAAATCCGTGATAGGCTTATCAAATGTCTCTAACGGGGCGCCCACCGAACTCAGGCCATGGTTGAACCGGACTTACTTGGCGATGTTGATGAAGTACGGGCTGTACTCTGCCATCGTCGATGCCTTTGATTCCGACCTGATAGCGATAGCCCGCGGACAGAGACCCGACATCGTGGAACTGGTACATAATATGATGGACGGGGAGAAGCCGGATATCGCTTCCCTGCCCAAAGAGATGGTCAACTACGCCAGGACGGCCAGAGTACTCCTGGGAGAGTCGCTCTATTCACACTCATGGCTGGAGATATAGGCATACGCTGTTCGTAAACAGCTAGCCGGATAAACAGAATAAGGCGGCGCATAAATAAGAAACGTGTAAATATGACGAGGGAACGCCTGACAGTGCCGGAGCAGAAGGTACGCGAATACGCTCATGAGCTGGCCTACCAGCTCGCCCGCGAGCGGCTCGCCGCTAATGACGATATTGAACTACAGTGCGAGAAAAGCGGCGCCGAATATATATCATCCGAAAAAGCGATAATAATCAAGCATTCAGGCAGGCCCTATAAAATCGACTTCCCCGGCGGCGAGATATCCCTCGTCGATAGCGAGGAAGCCGTACCCATAAAGGACAAAATCCTCATACTCGACTATTTCACGCGCGCCAGAGGGACCCCGCTCACCGGAAAAACGATAACCTATAAAGAGCTGCGCGACGGCATCCACTACTACCCCACTTTTGCCAAAAGAACCATCGAACCGCTGGTAACGTATTTCGGCCAGGAGCCCGAGCAACTGCTGAAAACCGCCGAAAGCCTGGGCGGGCGTAAAGCCGACTACGGCGACGCGGCCGTAACCATCGATGCCTTTGAACGCGTCCCGGTAACCCTCGTCCTGTGGCGGGGCGACAAGGAGTTCCCTCCCGAGGGGAGTATTTTATTCGACAGCACCATTTCCGATTATCTCACCAATGACGACATTCACACGCTGTGCGAAAATACTGCCTGGAGACTGGTCAGACTACTTAAGACTGGAGGTGATACCCGCACCAATCAGGCAGCGCAGGGCAAGGAGCAGCAGGTACGTCAGTAAGGTTTTTAGTGCAAGAGGAGAGAGCATGTCTATAGATAACTTAAGCAAAGCGGACGTTCAGGATAAATTGAAGGATATTTTCTCGCACTATAACGGCGATAAACAGGAGCTTATTCCCATCCTCCAGGAAACGCAGTCGCAATTCCGCTACCTGCCGGCGGCCGCGATGCGGGAAATCGCCAGGTTTTTACACATGCCGGAGAGCTCAATATTTGGAGTCAGCACCTTCTATGCCCAGTTCAAACTGACCCCCCTGGGCAAGAGGGTTATACGCGTCTGCCGCGGCACGGCCTGTCACGTGCGCGGCTCGGGCAAGGTACTGGCTGAAATAGAGAAACAACTCGGCATCAGGGCCGGGGAGACAACGGAGGATATGGAATACACGCTGGAGACCGTCGCCTGCATCGGCGCCTGCGCCCTGGCGCCGACAATGACGATAGACAATGAGACTTACGGTAAGATGACAACCAAGAAAGTTTCGGAGGTTTTAGGTGTCAGAAGCAACGCCGAATAACGGAAATAAGCAGCGCACGATATATATATGCCAGGGAACGGGTTGTATATCCGGTAAGTCATTCGATATTACCGAAGCCCTGAAAAAAGCCGTAGCGGAACAGGGTTTACAGGGAGTAAAGGTAGATTTCACCGGCTGTCACGGTTTCTGCGAGCAGGGGCCGGTGGCAATCGTCGAGCCGGAGGGCATCTTCTATGCTCACGTCACCGTAGCCGATGTCCCGGAAATCGTAGAGTCGCACCTCCGGGACGGCAAACCGGTCGAGCGCCTCTTCTATAAAGACCCGGTCAGCGGCGAGGCCATACCCTACCACAAAGACATTAAATTTTACAGCATGCAGCAGCGCATTATCCTGCGCAACTGCGGGCGACTTAACCCCGAAAGAATCGAGGACTACGCAGCCGTCGGAGGCTACGAGTCCCTGAAAAAAGTACTGAAAGAGATGACCCCGGAGCAGGTTATCGACGAAATCAAGCGCTCCGGCCTGCGGGGGCGCGGCGGCGCCGGTTTCCCCACCGGCACCAAGTGGGAGTTCTGCCATAACGCTATTGGCGACCAGAAATACATGATTTGTAATGCCGATGAAGGCGACCCCGGCGCTTTCATGGACCGGAGCACCATGGAGGGCGACCCCTATACCGTCATCGAAGGGATGACCATCGCCGCCTATGCCATCGGCGCCAGCGAGGGCTATATCTACATTCGGGCGGAATACCCGCTGGCCGTAAAACGCGTGCGGCTGGCCATCCAGCAGGCCGAGGAAAAGGGATTTCTCGGCGATAAAATACAGGGCTCCGATTTCAGCCTTCATATCCATATAAAGGAGGGCGCCGGCGCCTTTGTCTGCGGGGAAGAGACAGCCCTGCTGGCATCAATCGAGGGCAAGCGCGGGATGCCCCGCTCCCGACCCCCCTTCCCGGCCAACTCGGGGTTGTGGGGCAAACCGACCACCATCAATAACGTGAAATCGCTGGCCACCGTGCCGGTGATTATCGCCAAGGGCGCCGACTGGTACGCCAGCACCGGCACCGAGAAAAGCAAGGGCACCTGTGTCTTTGCTCTTACCGGAAAAATCGCCAACAGCGGCCTCATCGAGGTGCCCATGGGTATCCCCCTCCGAAAAATCATCTACGAAATCGGTGGGGGCATTCCCGGCAACAAGAAATTCAAGGCGGTTCAAACCGGCGGACCCTCCGGCGGCTGCCTTCCGGAGAGCTACCTGGACCAGTCGGTCGACTACGAGTCGCTGACCGCCGCCGGCTCCATGATGGGGTCGGGCGGCATGGTCGTCATGGACGAAGAGACCTGCATGGTGGATGTGGCCCGTTATTTCCTCTCCTTCACCCAGGCGGAGTCGTGCGGCAAGTGCGTTCCGTGCCGCGTGGGCACGAAGCAGATGCTGGATATCCTGGAAAGAATCTGCCAAGGTGAGGGCAGACCGGAGGATATTCCCCTGCTCCAGCAGCTGGGCGAGCAGATTAAAGCCGGGTCTCTCTGCGGACTGGGACAAACGGCCCCCAACCCCGTCCTGACCACGCTCCGCTATTTCCGCGATGAATATGAAGCTCACATCAACGAGAAACGATGTCCCGCCCTGTCCTGTACCAAACTGATTTCATTTTATATTTTGCCGGACAAGTGCCAGGGCTGCGGTATCTGTTTACGTAACTGCCCGGCGGGATGCATCGCCGGTGATAAGAGAATGGTGCACGTCATCGACCAGGATAAATGCGTCAAATGCGGTACCTGCCTGGAAGTCTGCCCGGAAAGATTCGGCGCCGTGGTCAAGGTCTCTGCGGAAAAGGTGGACGTCCCCGCCGAACCCATCCCGATAAAGGAGAAACCGAAAGCCGCAGCAGCATCACAGGGTGAGTGAACTCAACATGGATAAAATCACACTGACCATCAACGGGCAGGAAGTCAGAGCCACCAGGGGCATGACCGTACTCGAAGCGGCATTATCGGCGGGAATCTATATCCCCACCCTCTGCCACCACGCCGACCTCGAACCGTACGGCGGGTGCCGACTCTGCATAGTAGAGATTGAAAAGATGCGCGGGCTGCCCACCGCCTGTACCACGCCCGCCACCGAAGGTATGGTTGTCACCACGGAGTCGACCGCCATTAACGAAGTACGCCGCACCTCGCTGGAACTGATACTCAGCACCCACCCCTGCGACTGCCTGGAGTGCCACCGCCGTGAGCGCTGCGGCCCCTACGATATCTGCCTGCGGCATGTGGCCGTGACCGACCGCTGTGTCGTCTGCCCTTCCAATAACAACTGCGAATTACAGAAGGTGGTGGACTACATCGGCGTACATAACCTGCGTATCCCCAGGGATACCGTACCCCGTGACATCGATACCAGCAATCCGTTCTTCGACCTCGACCGCAACCGCTGTATTCTCTGCGCCCGCTGCGTTCGGGCCTGCCAGGAAATAACTGGCGTCGGGGCTATAGATATGGCCTACCGCGGCTACGGTATGAAGGTAGCCACCTTCGGCGATTTGCCCCTAATGGACTCGATTTGCCGCTCCTGCGGCGAGTGCATGGTGCGGTGTCCGGTAGGCGCCATAATACCCAAGGAAACCGTACCGGCGGAACGTGAAGTGAAGACTATCTGCACTTATTGCGGCGTCGGCTGCTCGATGTACCTGGGTGTTAAAGACGGTAAGATAACTGGCGTCCGCGGCGACGAGCAGGGCCCGGCCAACCAGGGTCGACTCTGCGTGAAGGGCCGCTTCGGCATTGCCGAGTTCGTCAACCACCGTGAACGGCTGACCACACCGCTCATCAGGAAGGCTGACCGACTCGTGGAAGCATCTTGGGACGAGGCTCTCGACCTGGTCGCCGGCAGGCTGGGAAATTACCACGGAGACAAAGTGGCGGTAATATCTTCGGCTAAGAGCACCAACGAGGACAACTACGTCATGCAGAAGTTCGCCCGGGCGGTGCTGGGCACCAATAACGTGGACCACTGCGCCCGTCTCTGACATGGGCCCACCGTGGCCGGTCTGGTCACAACCTTCGGGAGCGGAGCCTCGACCAACTCTCTGAAAGATATGAGCGACGCCAGGTGCATCATGGCCATCGGCACCAACACCACCGAAGCCCACCCGATAATCGGCATGAATATCCGCAAAGCTGTACGAAACGGCACCAGACTAATCGTGGCCAATCCCCTGGAGATAGACCTGGTGCGTGACGCCGACATCTGGCTGCAACACCGCGCCGGCACGGACGTCGTCCTGCTGATGGGAATGATGAAGGTAATCGTCGACGAAGGGCTGATGGACGCCACGTTCATCGAGGAGAGGTGCGATAACTTCGATTTCTTCAAGGACTCGCTGAATAATTACCCGCTGAGCCTGGTAGAAAACATTACCGGCGTGCCCGGCGAAAAGGTAGTCGAGGCCGCCCGCCTGTACGCTACCAACAGCCCGGCGGCCATTCTATACACGATGGGCATCACCCAGCATACTCACGGCACGGATAATGTCATCGCCGTAGCCAACCTGGCCATGCTTACCGGCAATGTCGGCAAGCCCGGCGCCGGCGTCAACCCGCTGCGGGGACAGAATAACGTCCAGGGTGCCTGCGACGTGGGGGCATTGCCCAATGTCTATCCCGGCTACCAGGCCGTCAACAACGAAGTCCTCAAGGAGAAATTCGAGGCTGCCTGGGGCGCCACCCTTAACCCCATTCCCGGCAAAACACTCACCGAGATTATGCCGCTGGCCCACGAAGGCAAGATTAAAGCCATGTACCTCATGGGAGAGAATCCCTCGCTGAGCGACCCCGATTCCAGCCATGTCCGCGAGGCGATGCGGAGACTGGAATTCTTCGTGGTGCAGGACATCTTCCTCAATGAGACAGCGCTGCTGGCCGACGTCGTGCTGCCGGCATGCAGCTTTGCCGAAAAGGACGGCACCTTTACCAACACCGAGCGCCGTGTCCAGCGGGTAAGGAAAGCCATCGAGCCGGTGGGCGACAGCCGAGCCGACTGGTTGATAACCTGCCAGATTGCCAGAAGAATGGGCGCCAAGGGCTTCGACTTCACACACCCCTCACAGATTATGGAAGAGATTGCCGAGGTCACCCCCAGCTACGGGGGTATCACCTACGAGCGACTGGAGAAGGAAGGCCTGCAGTGGCCCTGCCCTACCGAAGACCACCCGGGGACGGCGATACTCCATACCGAGCTGTTCTCGAGGGGCAGGGGACATTTCGTCCCGCTGGCGTACCGGCCCTCCGACGAGCTCCCCGATAGTGAATACCCGCTGGTTCTAACCACCAACCGCAGCCTGTTCCACTTTCATACGGGCACGATGACCCGCAGGGTAAAGGGGCTTAATATCTTCAGGGGGGAAGAGCTGGTGGCGATTAATCCCAAAGACGCCGGGGCTATGGGCATCGAGGACGGCGACAGGGTACAGGTGACTTCAAGGCGCGGCGAAGTGTCCGCCAAGGCCAGATTAACGGATTCCGCGCCGCCGGGAACAATCGCCATGACCTTTCATTTTGCGGAGACCCCCACCAACGAGCTGACCAACCCCGCCCTCGACCCCGTGGCCAAGATACCGGAGTACAAGGTAGCGGCGGTGAAAATCCGGAAAATAGGGCAGGAAGCGGCAACGACGGTTTAAGCACAAAACGTTTTTTTACCTCACCCCCTTAATCCCCGGCATACTAAATGCACTTGTTTAGCAATTAACCTCGTGGTATAATTCCGATAAAATCGTCTGCCTTAACCGGCAGAGGAAACTTAGGGTCCCGTGATGAGGTGAGCCATGGCAGTAGTAGAACGAAATGTGTTGATTAACCGACCCGTTGAAGACGTCTTTCGGTTCGTAGCTGATTTTGAGAATTACCCGGGGTGGAACCACAGCATGCTGGAATGTAAAAGAACCAAGGAAGGCCCAACAAGCGCAGGGACAATTTTTGAGTCAAAAATGGTTTATATGGGACAGAAGTATTCAGCACCTCTCGAAATAACAGAATATGAGCCAAATAAGAAAATAACTTTTTACGCCAGTCAATTCGGGTTCTTCAAATGGTTCAGGGGCACTTTTAGCTTTGATAAAGTCAATGGCAATACCAGAGTTACGATTACTGCTGATACCGCTTTAGCAGGCCTTTTTAAGCCGATGTCAATCGTCATGCCTATTCTGGGTAAGCGGTCCTGGGGGAAACACCTCGGTGAACTTAAGAGGATTATGGAGTCCGGCGTCTAAATAACATCCTGCCTGGTAATGACGAATAATCCGCGTGTTACTTTTAGGGAATAAATTTGCCATCGTAAGCTAAAAAACGGGAGTCCGCCTGTATAATTTTTTTAGTGTGTGTCTCCCTACCCTTCTTCCTGCAAGAGCCGCTGCGCCCCTCTTAAACGTCCCATTTTATACTATGTTAAGATATCTCACATAAAGTATCTATTTATTATTATATCTTATATTCTTAATAGAACTATAAGAATGAAATAAACTACTATAATCAACTAAATATAAAGTACTTATACCACTTGACAAGAATAAGAATATATATTATAATTATTCTATAATTATATAGATGCGGAGGAAATGCTATGAAAACTATCGAAATCGATGACGAGGTATTTGCCTACTTACAGAGCAATGCTATCCCGTACATGGATACGCCAAATCTAACTCTTAGGCGACTGTTTAAAATGAACGGTATGCCATCATCAGGAGATATTCCACAAGAAAAGATAAAAACATCTGAATACAAAAGGGGAAAACAGCCAAAAACAAATCTACAGACATTGATAAAGTATAATCTTCTCCAAGAAGGTCAAACATTGTTCTTGCATGATTATCAAGATAAAAGAATTGAAGGATATGAGGCGATTATTTCAGGTAAGTCGCTACTATGGAACGGCAAAACATATTCTATGAGCAAATTGGCCGAAATATGTTTGAAAAAAGAAGGATATACAAGCAATTCCGTCCAAGGTCCTGCGCGATGGTTCAATTCAGATGGAATCAGAGTATTAGAGCTCTGGCAACAATTACTAGATAGAATAAAGTGAGGGAATTACATAGGCTCCATCTTTAAGGCAAGGAGAATAGTATGAACGCAGGAGAATATCAGAACAATCTATTTACTAGTCTCCAGAATATTTTTGGCAATGAATATGTTAAGAAAGAATGGGATACGGTTAAGTATGACACACACTTTAGCAACCATAAGGAAATATATGCTCCGCGCCATGATATAGCTATAGGACCATTTAATGATTATAGTGACCTAGATTGTGGTATTGATAATACAAAATTTATGCAAACTCATCCCCTCACTAAATCACTGCTTAATGATAAACTTGAAGCCGGATGTAAATTCAAGGATGTGTGGAATTCATTCTCTCGGTGTTTTATTGCTATAGAAATTGAGTTTAGTGGCTCTTCAAAACACATTTTGGGTAGTATAATTAATGCTAGTGTTTCTGGGTCTATCGGCATAATTATTGGAAATGAAAATAATATCGGGAAAATAAGACGAATATATTATTATATCGTAAGATTAGAAGGTCTTGAGAGATTGAAAATAAATACTTTAGGAAACATCAATATGTATGATGCAAATGATTTTGTAAAACTTTTATCTGAACACAATACTTCAACTCAAATGAGGAAAGGTGATGGTTAACGGCTACCCTGCTTCCTGCAAGAGCCGCTGCGCCGTGATAGCGGCGATAGCGCCGTCGCCGACCGCCGTGACGACCTGCCGGGGCGAGCCGCTGCGGATGTCGCCCGCCGCCAGTATACAAGGATTTTCCGTCTGCATCTTCTCGTTAACGATTATCTGGCCGTGGTCGTCCAGGGGGATAATGCCGTCGAGGTAGTCCGTATTCGGGTCCAGGCCGATATGCACCAGAACGCCGTCCACTTTCAGGGTCTCTTTTTTCTTACTCTCTATATCCAGAAGCTCTATCGCCTCGACCCTGTCTTTGTCGGTGATAGCCTCGACCGTCATGCCGCAACGGACTTCTATCTTCGGATTGGCGTTAAGCCTGTCGCAGAGTATCGCCGTGGCAGTCAGTTCCGGCATAGCCTCGATGACAATCACTTTCGAGGCGATTTTCGCCATGTAAAGCGCCTCGGTAACGCCGGAATCCCCGCCCCCGCATACCGCCACCACCCGGTCGGCGTAATGACTGCCGTCGCAGAAGGCGCACTCAAAAACACCCTTCCCCGCCAGTTCCTCCTCGCCGGGGACACCGAGTTTCTTATTTTTAGAACCGCCGGTGAGAATTACGATATTAGTAGTATAACCCTGTCCGCTTTCGCAGCCCACCCAGCGGGTGCCCGAGAAAAGCTCCAGGCTGGTGACATCGCCCGACTCCGTCTCCAGTCCGTACTTTTTAGCCTGCTCGACCATATCCACAGCCAGTTTGGCGCCGGAGATGCCTCCGGCAAAGCCGGGATAGTTCTCTATCAACTCTAAATTCCTGATATAACCGCCGACGGTATCCCTGTCCAGAAGGAGAGTACGGCGCTTTGCCCGGCTTAAATAAAGTCCCGCCGTCAGCCCCGCCGGCCCACCTCCCACAATGACGACATCCCAGTCAAACAAGAAATGAATCCTCCGAATTCAGTATCAATCACTTAGATATACGCAGGGAGCCTACTCCGCCGTGAGTTCTGCCAACCTCCGCAGCACCTCTTCCATGGCGTCCCATTCCTCGCCGAAGTCTGCCCAGTCGCCCGCTTTGAGGTTCTCCTGGGCTTTCTCGTAATGCTGGCGGGCTTCCCCCACCAACTGAGCTATTTCGGTATCTACCGGCTTTTCCGGCTCTGACGGCTGCTGAGGTTCTGACGGCTTCTCCGGTTCTGTCGGTACCGGCGGTTCGGGGGTAGGTTCGGGCAAGGATACCTCCGCACCGAAGATAGCCTGGATGCTCTCCATCAAGGTCGGTTCCATGGCCATCTGCTCACCGACCACCACGATGACCCGTTTCAGCTCGGGAAGGCCCCCGGCCTCAGCCTGGAGGAAGACCGGCTCCACATACAGGATGGACTTGCCTAAAGGAATCAGCAGCAGGTTACCCCGGATAACGCGGGAGCCACCCCGTCCCCACAGGGCCAGCTGCTCGGTAATGACGGTATCCTGCCCGATTCGGTTCTCAATCTGGCTCGGACCATCCACCCACTCACCCTTAGGGAAATAATAGGCCAGCAGCTTGCCGTAGTTTTCGCCATCGCAGCGGGCCGCCAGCCAGCCGATGGTGTTATTCTTGTTGACCGGCGTGAAGGGAAGCATGAGCAGGAACTCTTCCTCCTCCCCCTCGGGCAGGCGCATGATGACATAGTAAGGTTCCATGGCCTGTTCCTGCCCGGCATAGACCTCCCTGGGCACCGCCCAGAGGTCCTCCTTGTTGTAAAACACGCGGGCATCACGCATATGATAGCTCCGGTACATGACCGATTGTACATTAAACATATCCTCGGGATAACGCAGGTGGACACGGAAAGCCTCCGGCATCTGGTCGGCGGGGACAAAGAGGTCGGGGAAAATCACCTGGTAAGTGCGTATCAGGGCATCGTCGGGCTCGGTGACGTAGAAGGTAACATCGCCGTTGTAAGCATCGATAACAGCCTTAACACTGTTGCGAATATAATTCAGTTCGCCGCCAATCGGCTCGGAGTAAGGATAGCGGTCGGTGGTGGTATAGCCATCCTGTATCCAGAACAACCGGCCATCGATAACCACCATATAGGGGTCATTGTCCAGCTGTAAAAACGGCGCCAGATGGTGTACTCTTTCCCTGATGTTACGATAGTACAGTATCTGGCTTTCAGGTTTCAGCTCGCCGCTGAGAAGGATATTAAGGTCGCCGAACTGCCAGGCATAGACAAAGCGACGGAAGAAACCGTTAAGGCTCACGTCGCCCTCACCCTCATAGCGTCCGTAGACATTATCATCACCGCGGGGATAATCAAACTCCTGCGTGTCCGTCTTCACGATAACATAGTCGTTAGTCTTCTCCCCGAAGTATATCTGGGGAGATTCTATCTCAAAAACACCGACGGGCGGTATATCTTTTAAAAGCAGGTTGGGCAGCCCCTGAGCGCTTATCTCATTGACCGGACTGAGCGCGACACCGTAACCGTGGGTAAACTGGAGCTTGCGGTTGACCCAGGTCTGCGCCTCACCGGCCAGTTTTTCGGCGGACAGCTCCCGGGCGGAGAGCATGACCTGACGGTATTCGCCATCGATAACATAGCGGTCGATATCCACATCGTAGAAGTCGTAATAGAGCCGGATAGACTGTATCTGGTTATAGGTATCCTTCAAAGGACGGTGGTCCCAGAGTCTGATGTTATTAATGGTCGCCTCGTTATCGGCGATATCGCGGGCAGTCGGTGACGGCTCGGCGGGAAAGGCCTGCTCTTCGATACGGTTCAGGCCGTAGGCTTCACGGGTAAACTCGATATTATATTCGATGTAAGGACCCTCCCGGACCAGCTCGTTGGGCTGCACCTGAAAGCGCTGGATTACAGCGGGGTAAATAGCCCCGATGACGATAACAGCTACCACCCACCCGGCGATGCCATAGAGAGGCCAGCGGAGCTTGCGCTTGATTATGGAAAACGGGATAATCCCCATGATAATGACGACCACGACCAGGAGAATCCACTGGGCCGGCAACTTGGCATGTACATCGGCGTAGCTGGCCCCGAAGACCACGCCGCGCGCCGAATAGACCATCTCCCAGATACCCAGCCAGTAACCCCAGGCAAAAAGCCCCAGCACAACCATTACCAGTCCGCCGATATGCCACAGCACCGGATGGCTAAAATCAAACTTGAGTCGCTGCGCCGCATAGCTAATGAGGTAGGAGACCACTACGGCTATAAAAATTACAATTAATGCCCCCAGGAACCACCCCCTGATAAAGTTCATATAAGGCAGGGAGAAGACGTAGAAGCCAATTTCGTTATGAAAAACGGGGTCGGTAACGCCGAAGGGTTGCCAGTTAAAGAACCGCAGAATAGTCTGCCAGTTTCCCTGCGCCACCATGCCGAAGATAAGGCTGAGAACGGCCGTACCCAGAATAACGCTCCACCTGATAATGCCCTGGAGTCGGCTGACGACAGCCCAGGGCCAGAAATGGGTCTCTTGCTGGGGGACAAGCCGGGTAGCCAGTATCAGGTTCGCCAGAAGCAATATGCAGAAAATAATAGCACCGAGAAAAAAGACCAGCAGCCTCGTCTTGAGAATGGTGGTATAGACACTACCATAACCCAGGCTGCTGTACCAGAGCCATTCCGTATAGAACCCCTTGGCGACACCGGCGAGGATAAACAGGACTATAAAACATGCCACCCCCAGAAAAACCCTGCCGACTATCCTGCTACGTCGTGAAGGAGTCTTCTCCTCCTTTGATTTATCTTCCGGGAACCAGCGCTGCCAGTCTCTCGTAAACGAATCCAATCCAATCACCCCCCATGCGTAACGCAGTTGTTAATTACAGGATAACAGACACGTAAACATCGGTCAATTTCTTGACAGAGCGGGTATTCTCGTCGATAATTGGCAGGAAATTATCTTTTACTGCAAGGAGATATTATGAAAATACAGAACTACCGACAGGTGGCGGGCGCGGAGGCGGCGCCGGGGGTAATCATGCGCGTCGTGGCCGGTCCCGCCGAAGGCGCACCTACCTTCGTGATGAGGGTCTTCGAGATAGAGCCGGGGTGCGCCACCACCCACCATACCCACCCGTGGGAACACGAGGTCTTCGTCTTCGAAGGGCGAGGGACTATCGTAAGCGGCGATACCGAAAAGCCGCTGAAAGAGGGCGACGCCGTCACGGTGCTGCCGGGCGAACAGCACAGCTTCCTCAACTCCGGTAAAGGCATGCTGCGCGTGATATGCGTGGTGCCGCTGGTGGACGGCAAGATGCCGGGCATGTTCGCCAATGATTAAACAGGGGAAAGCCCCTCCCGAAATGTAGAAATGAGAGCCAGAATGACTAAAAATGTAAAGATTGCCGCAGTCCAGACCAATCCCGGGCTCATGAAGCCCGCGGAGAACCTGAAAAACATTATCAACCACACCATGAGAGCGGCCGGGGAAGAGGCCAAGCTCATCGTATTCCCGGAATGCAGCCTGACGGGCTACATGTTCCGCAGTCGCGAGGAGGCACTTCCTTTCGCGGAAACGATACCCGGCCCCGCCACCGAGAGGCTGTCCGCTCTGTGCAAAGAACTCAAGGTTTACCTTATTCTCGGCCTTCTGGAAAGAGATAATGAAAGATTGTTTAACGCCGCAGCGTTTACCGGCCCGGACGGGCTCATCGGGAAGTACCGGAAGAACCACCTGCCCTTCCTGGGAGTCGACCGCTTCGTTGACCGCGGCGATAAACCCTTTGAAGTATACCGGACTCCTATCGGCAACATCGGCATAGAAATCTGCTATGACATCATGTTCCCGGAGAGCTCGCGGATAATGATGTTGCGGGGAGCCGATATCCTGGCCGTGCCTACCAATTTCCCCCGCGACCGCGCCGGTGACGTCATCAAATACGTGATTCCCACCCGGGCTATCGAGAACGGCGTTTACGTGGTGGCCGCCGATAGAGCAGGTAAGGAGAGAGGTTCCACCTTCGCGGGACGAAGCAAAATAGTAAGTCCTTCCGGCAAAACCCTGAGCCAGGCCAGCGCCGTTAAAGAGGAAATAATTTACAGCGAAGTGGACCTGGAATCTGCCCGGCAGAAACACCTGGTTACCGTACCGGGCGAGTACGAGACACACCGTATCAAAGACCGCCGGCCGGAGCTATACGGCAAGATAACAGAGCCCGTTGACGATGGCAATACGTAGTAATATAATCACACTTGACTGAGAGCAAGAAAAGGGGGAACTAAAATGTCCATAGAAGAGAACAAGGCAGTTGTCAGGCGTTTCTGCGAGCTCGAGAACCGAGGAGAAGTGGACGCATTATTTGAGCTTCTTGCACCCGGATACATTTCCCACTACCCCACCGGCGATGTGCCCCTGGAACAGGCTAAACAGTTTTGGCCCACATTTTACACTGCTTTCCCCGATATTAGCTCTACCATGGAGCACATGGTCGCCGAAGGGGATAAGGTAGCCTTTCGGGAGACCTGGACAGGGACCCATAAAGGCGAGTTTATGGGCATACCGCCAACCGGCAAGAAGGTAGAGATGATAAATACCTGCATTATCAGAATTGCTGACGGTAAGTTTGCGGAAAGCTGGTGCACACTGGATGAACTGCACCTGATGCAGCAGCTTGGCGCTATTCCCAAGCAGTAAAAGAAGGGGGAAGGATGAAAGATTTTAAAGATAAAGTCGCCATTATCACCGGGGCTGCCAGCGGTATCGGGCGCGGCCTGGCCGGACACTGTGCCAAGGAAGGGATGAAGGTAGTCCTCGCGGATATTGAAGAAGCCCCGTTGAAAGAGACCGAAAAAGCACTGAAAGCCAAAAGTGCAGACGTTCTCGCGGTAAGAACCGACGTATCAAAACTCAAAGATATCGAAGCTCTGGCCAAGAAGACCCGCGACGCGTTCGGAGGAGTACACTTACTCTTTAATAATGCGGGTGTATGGGCAGGCACGACGGTATGGGAGAGCACCCAGGCTGACTGGGAATGGACTATAGGCGTTAACCTCTGGAGCGTGATTCACGGCATCAAAGTCTTCGTGCCTATAATGTTAAAGCAGCAAACAGAGTGCCACATCGTTAATACCTCATCAATAGGCGGTTTGACTATCGGTCCAAACGGAGGGCCATATCGGGCAACCAAGCACGGTATCGTCAGTATCTCGGAGACGCTCTACCTCGAATTAAAACAATTAAATGCCAGAATAGGCGTGTCGATACTCTGCCCCGGAATAGTACGTTCTCGAGTTCTGGAAGCAGAACGCAACCGACCGTCAGAATTACAGAACCCGTCCGATGAAACAGCTTCCTCACCCGAGTATCAGGTGACAATTAAATCATTTCAAGAAGGTATGATGCAAAATGCCATGCCCGCCGAGGAATGTGCAGAAATCGTCTTCCAAGCCATTGAACAAAATAGATTCTATATTCTTACAGATACCAAGTACAAAGAGGATATAAAAACAAGGATGGAGAACATCCTGCAAGATCGTAATCCTGAATTCCCGAAGCATATCCCATGATGGCTCATATATTCCATCACAATTTGAATTAAACAATTATCCGTGTTAGAATCCTGCTGAATTAATGCATCCTTATCACCCCCACGTTATAAGTACTCACTATTGTATTCACACATAAGGAGGGAACTGACATGCCGTTCAAAGTTAGAGGCAAGCTGATTGGATTTATGAATGATGTAGATAAATTCCCGTGCCACTTCGATTATAAAATCGGGGAGGAGTTCACCTACGACGGCGAGAGAATCGAAGGCAGAATCTGCCCGGGCGTGCTGCTGACCATGGTGCCGACCATCTGGCAGACTTTCTTTTCCGGCAAAAGGGCATACGAACGGATTATCTTCAAATATTCCGGGTTAAGCGCCAAAGACCCCGACATGAAAAAATACGACGGGATCGGATACCGTCCCCTGAAAGAGGCGCCGGAAGGCTCCGGCAACAGGTCGACAATAGTCGTATCCCCGGAACGCCCGACGGGGCTCAAGGGGGGCGGGACCTTCGCCTGCGCCGACTGCCGGACATCGGCCTATTTCTCGGTGGAGCCGGTCGACGTGGCCAGCGGCGGCTACACCCTGCCCTATTACAAGAGAGAAATGAGCATACTTGACAAGGTTAAAAGCAAGCCCGGCATAACCGTCGATGAAATACTGGAGAAATTCACCGATTTCGAGAGGGACGAAATCTACCCCCCGCTTTACCCCGTTAACGTGCAATTAATGCTGGACGAGCTTGAAGAAGTCGGTTACATCGAGCTCCGCGACGGTAAAGCCTATCCCGGCAGTAAGGCATAATGGTTTCAGGGAGAGTTCGACTCGTATAGCTAGAGAAATGCTGCGGCGAGAAAGATATATGTATTCCATAAATACAGAACATCACTCATTTTCCACGTGGAAGACTGAAGAAATTGAAAAACACGCCTATAATGCCGCCAGTAAACGTGATATTGAGACTTTAAGCTACTGCCTGGCAGAATTATCGCCGAAACACAGGAATATTGACTTAACAGCCTGGCTAAATATAACTGAATTCGCCCAAAAGCTGGGATTATTCCCGATTGATTGGCTGGAAAGAGCTGCAGAAACTACCCGCCGGTTCACTCCGCGAACGACCGGGAAGCACAATCTTTATATCATTTTACTGTTCGAGCTAAAAGGGAAAATACCCGGTTACGGCTTATATGTCGGAGAAACCTCAAAATCACCGGAAGCCAGGTTTAAGGAACATGCTCAAAGGAAACGGAATAAAAAAGGTCCCCTGTTTTCCCGCATAGTATATAAACATCATAAATGCTTATTGCCCACTCTATATAATCACCTCAACCCGCTTTCCAGAGAAGAAGCCAAGGACCTCGAAGCGAAAATAGCTGAAGCGCTGAGACTGGAAGGAATTCCTGTGTACGGAGGACACTAACGTCAACGTGAAGCTGATGCCGGACGAACTTGCCGAAGTCGGTTACATCGACCTGCGCGACGGCAAAGCCTATACCAGAAAATAGTTAAGAGAAACACGAAACCTTGATGTGTATATCAAAGTGCCCCAAGCTCCGATACAGATACTGTTTATCCCTCGATAAATACACTGAGGCGCTGTTTCAACCGGTTTGCTTGTCGTCGGTTTTCGACCTGTTTAAAGACTCCTGCAGCAGTTCCACCTGCCGCTGTAACTGTCTCTGCTTCCGCTGCATCACCAGCACATAGCCAAAGACAACCGCCCAGATTACGGCATATGCTGCCAATAGATAACCCATATTCTCCATAAGACGCTACCCCCTATTCCCCTTGCATCATACTTTTTAAATACGTGATATCAGCCTTCATGGACTTCAGTTCGGCGCTTTGAACAAGCAAGAGCACATATAATACGGTAAAAGCGGCAATACATACTATCAGGGCCAGGAGCATCGGCGTTGTCAATCCGCCTTCGAAGATAATAGTGGTCGGGTGCTGGGTACGCCAGAGGTTTACCGTTAAAAAAACAATAGGAACGTCGATAAAGCCCACGATTCCTATCACCGCGCCGTACCTGGCACCCCTAGCCGGGTCGGTAGCGAGACGGCGTACCAGCAGATAAGTAATGTAAATAATCCAGAGCACCAGCGATGTGGTCAGACGGGCGTCCCAGGTCCACCAGATTCCCCAGGCCGGTTTCGCCCATATCGGCCCGGTAATCAAGACCAGCGTGGTGAAGATAACCCCAATTTCCGCCGAAGCGCAGGCGATGGCATCCCACCTCGTCGCTCGCTTCCAGACATAGAGAATACTCGAGATAAAAGTAACGAAAAATGCCAGGAAGGCGACCCAGGCAACGGGTACGTGGAAATAGAATATACGCTGCACTACTCCGGTATTTTTCTCGGTGGGTACATAGACAAAGACCATATAGAGAGCGGCCATCATCAGGGCGAAGCTAAGCCCCAGCAAAATGCTATTCCTCAGGGTATGCCTGCTATTCATACTAAATTATACTCCAATCGGAGAGTCGCCTACTCCTCAACCACCAACTCGAAAAACAGCGTGGCGACCACCATGTAAATAATATCAAAAACAATCATTATTTGCAGCCATGTCGACATGTCTCCCCAGGAGCCGCCGACCAGCACCGACCCGGTAGCCTTGACGGCGGCGATGATTACCGGCACGACTACGGGCAGAAAAAGTATCGGTAGCATGATATCCCGCGCCCGGGTGTTTACAGCCAGAGCCGAAAAAAGCGTGCCCACTGCCGCAAAGCCCAGAGTGGCCAAGACAATAATCAGGGCAAGCCAGGGTAAAAACATCGGCAGATTAAAAAGGGCCAGGAATATCGGCGTTATCACGATAGCTAAAGCCAGCATAAAAGTAAAACTGCCCGCCAGCTTCCCCCAGTAGATAACGGCGCGGTCTACGGGACAGAGCATCAGCCCTTCCAGACGCGAGTTCTCCTTCTCCACCGCGAAGGTACGGTTGAGACCGATGACTCCCCCGAAGGTTAAAGCCACCCATAAAATACCGGGGGCGACTGTTTCCTTACGGTCGACTTCCGTGCCAAAGGCGAAACTGAAAATCACCAGCACCAGCAGGGCAAAGACCAGCACCGAGACGATAATTTCCCTGGTTCTAATCTCGTTGAGCAAATCCTTCCAGAAAATGACGAATATTTTAATAAACGCCCTGTTCATCTGCCTGTTCCCGTGTACCGGTCGTAAATTTCCCGAAAGTCCGCCGCGCTCAATTCCCGCCGGGACGCCTCATAAACTACCCTGCCGCGGTCGAGTATGGCGATACTATCGCCGAGTTCCAGTCCCCGCTCCAGGTTATGGGTGGTCATCACCACTGTCCGGCTGGCCGAATCGATATCGCCCAGGACATCCCTTACCATGGCGCTGGCGCGCGGGTCAAGGCCGACCTCCGGCTCGTCAAGAAAAAGAATCGAAGGATTATGGAGGACGGCACGAGCCATAGAAGCCCTCTGCTGCAGGCCCCGCGAAAGCGTGCCTACCCGGTCGTGAAGGCGAGACTCAAGCTGCACCCATGAGACGACCTCACGGATTCGCTTTTCTAAATCCACAATATCGTACATTTTGCCGTAGAATTTAAGGTTCTCGAAAACCGTGAGGTCGTCGTAAAGGAAGGTCTGGTGACTGACCAGGCTTATTTTACGCCTGATGTGTACCGGTTTATCCCGGATATCAATACCGTCCACCCGCACACTGCCGGCGGACGGCTTCATCAGGGTGGATAATATTTTAAGCAGGGTCGTTTTTCCGGCACCGTTGGGACCGAAGATAACGAGACACTCATTTCGACTCACCTGCAGGTCGATGCCCCTGAGGGCACGGCGCTCCCCGAAGGATTTTTCCAGTCCCCGGGCTTCGATAGACCAGGCGGCGGCGGCCGCAGTATCCTTACTCATTAACACCCGCTCTCCTCTGCCTTCTTACCAGGTAAACGGCCGCTCCGGCAACCACCACGACGGCAATAATAACCCCCAGGATTAGCCAGGGAGAAGCGCTTCCCCCGGACGAATCTGAAAGACGAAGGTTTATCACCGTGTTACGCGGTAGATTCTTTCCCTGGAAATGGATGTAACGCTCGCCGGTATCGGTAACGACAGGCTCGGCGGGGGCCAACCGGCCGGCGGCAACCTCAATATTCTCACCGGCTATCATAATTTCAAGACTATCGGTGGGATAATCGACCGTTAGAGGCAAGGTAAATTCAGCGGATTCCGGTTTCGCCAGTCGGTAAGAGTAAACAAGCTGTCGCTCACCCGGCGGAAACGGCACGAGGTAAGCAACCCGGTTATCTTCCAGCAACTGGTAATCCATGATGAGTTCCTGCGGGGCCTCAAAACCGAAGGCTCCCTCCGGCAGCGTAAAGACCAGCGCACCCTCCGTGCCTACATAGGTAGTATCGCCGTCATTAATCAGCCAGTAGAACGCCGTTATCTCCAGGCTATCTTCGGCAACATTAATCAGCGTATGAGCCAGGCTGGTCCTGACGGCCCGGTCGCTGTCCGCAACGTCACAGACCCCTACTTCTACGTAGGTAGCGTCCACTCCAGATTCAAAAACAACCGGATAGTAGTAATCCACCTCCATGTACTTCGCCGAGACCAGATAGGTATACTCCCTGGCAACATTGTCGAACCGGAATTTACCTTCCTCGCCAGCTTTGATGGTTTGCGTTGCGGACATTATATCATCGACGTAGGTTATCAGAGTAATCTCAACTCCCGCCACGCTGCCTCCACCCTCGGTGCCGTTAATCACCTGACCGTCAATTGTTCTTCCGGCCGATTCCTGAGCGTAAGCGGACGCCGGCATCACGATAAGAATTAAAATAGCAAAGACGATAACAATACGGCGCATGACCTATCCTTTATCTCCAGACGACGGCTTATCCGGCGAGGCAATCGCCACGGCGCCCCCTATCAGAAAGAACACTCCGCCTGTCCATATCCAGACGATTAAAGGATTCACCAGCACCCGGAACGTGGCCGACCTATCCTCGGGGTCAAAATCGGTCCAGACCAAAGAAACAAACAGGTCCTCGGCAGCCGTGGTACGCACCGCCACCTCGGCAAAGAAATCGCCATAGCTGAACCAGTAAGCGTAGCTGGGGCGCATAATCCCCACCGATTTATCATGCTCGCTTACCAGTATATCGGCAACCGCACTCACCTTTACGTTATCCTGCTTAAATATAAGTTCATCATAGTACAGCTCGTATTTACCGGCCCTCATCGACTCACCGATATCGAGGGTTACAGTCCTCTCTATGTTGTAGAAAGATGATACGATAACACCGAGGGCGATGATAACAATACCGACATGGGCGAGAAAACCGCCGTACCGCGCCCGGTTGCTATTAATGAGAGAGAAAAACGCGCCCACATAATTGATTCCCTGGTTACGATGCCGGGCTACACTCCCCCGCCACCACTCCCGGAAAATAACGAACAGCGGTAAACCGCATAATACCACCGCAGCAATATACCAGTTGCCTATCCCGGAAATGAGAATAGCCGCGGCAATGACGATTACAGCCAGGAAAAAGAAAATAAGATTGCGCCCGGCGGACTTCCATATCATTTTCCCCCAGCCGAGCAGCGGGCAAACTCCCATCAGCAGCACGAGGAGAAGCATGATAGGCCCGCAGGTCTTATCGAAGAAACTGCGGTCGAGGGCTATCTTCGCGCCTCCCAACACTTCGACGATACGGGGTAACACCGTTCCGATAAAAATAACAGATACCAGGACTACCAAGGCGATATTGGTAATCAGGAAAGCGCCTTCCCTGGATACGAAAGGTGCCGGTTTTGCCTCGCTCTTTAAATCACGGCGTCGGACATACAGCAATACCATCGAGCCGATTACCACGACTATCATGACCGTCAGAATGAAGGGCGGGAAGGGCGAGCCGTAGAAACCGTGCAGGGGGGACTCTATGCCGCCGTGGGTGATAAAGGGACTCACCAGGGTGAAAACGAAAGTAAAGACAATCAGGCAGAAGCTCCACACCTGCAAATAATTCCTCCGTCCTCGCACCGCCATCGAGTGTAGGAAGGCGGTCCCCAGCAGCCATGGCATCAGTCCGGCGTTCTCCACGGGGTCCCAGGCCCAATACCCTCCCCAACCCAGCTCGTTATAAGACCACCACATCCCTACCAGGTTGCCGATGCCAAGCGTGCACCAGGCGAAGAGCGCCCAGCGCCGGACAAGACCGTTCCCCAGTGTTCCTGAATCGCGGGAGATGAGCGCTGCAACGACCAGAGCGAATACGACGGCAAGGCCGGCAAAGCCGATATACAACAGGGGAGGGTGTATCAGCATGCCGAGATTCTGCAACAGCGGATTCAAGCCGAAACCATCGGCGGGAGGGGAGGAGTGTTGCGCAAAGATGTTGACACCGAACGTAACCAGGGCGATGTAAAAGGCCTCTATGACGGCCAGAATAGCGATGGCGTAAGAGATAATCGATTGGCGATTGCCTCTGGCCGGGAATACGAGCAGGACGGAAAATAGAGAAATCAGCCACCCCCATAAGAACATCGAGCCGGCCTTATCGGCATAAAGAGCACTTAATATATATAAATCGGGAAGGTCTCGGCTGGCGTGTTCGGCTACAATCCTTACGCTGAAGTCCCTAGTAAAAAACACGTATAAGATAAGGGCTAACGCCAGCGTGTAAAGACCGAATACGGTAAGGATACCGTATCGCGCGTTCTGATACAGACGCCCGGATGCCGCCCGGGCACCGATGACGGAGGCTAACACCGAGAACACGGCAACAGGGAGGGCTATAATTAAGGCAATACGCCCCGTTTCTATCATCTATAAGCGCTATTCTATATCAATAGATTCATATTTTGAGGGACACTTTAAAATAAGCTGACTTGCCCGGAAGACGCCTTCGTTATTATATTTCCCTTCCACCAGTATGCTAGTGCCTCCCCTAAACCCGCTCGGTTGAGCCCCATGGTAAACAATCCGCATATCCCTACCACCCTCGGTAATAATAAACGCAAGTTCAAGGTCGTCAGCATCCCATTCGATAGATGTATCTACTACCTTACCGGCCACCCGCACGTTAGTTTCAGAGAGTTCTTCGCTCCTACTGAAAAACTCGCTAACCGTCACATAGTAGCTAACGGAACTGCCGAAGCTTAAATACAGCAGATATACCACCGCTATCAGTATTATGCCCCCGCCTATTAAATACCTTTTCTTCATAATCACGTACTTTTTAAGCCTGAAACCCAACTTAGAGTCTACTCTGGTAATAATCAGCGTGTCAAACAAAAAAATCTTGACTTTAGCTACCCCAGTATGGTATTATCCGTGCTGGAATGCTCTTTAGTGCTAAAGCAAGATTCACTGCTACTGACGCTATTTTCAATTTCAATTCTTTTCCCTTTCTATCCACTGGTATTATCGGGCAGCCGCATGATGAAACCTGCCAGTTTTTACAAACCGGTGTGCAAATAATCAAGCATCATCAAAATTAACCGGGGAGGATTACTGATGCGTCTAAGGCTATGGTCCAGTTTAAGTACTGTTATAATCCTGCTGGCACTTCTGCTGTCAATGCCTCTACTCTCCGCCTGCGGGGGAGAAGAAGAACCGGCACCAGCGCCGGCACCGGCCCCGGCTCCGGCACCCGCAGCGGCGGAATACGATGTAGTTAAGGACGCTGTCGCTGATTACCTGACTGATAAGGTCGAAAACATAAAGGCTTCCGACCTTTTCATGAGAATTGCCGAAGGCGACGCTCCTTACATCGTCAGCCTCCGCAAGGCGGAAGATTACGCCAAGGGGCATATTCCCGGTGCGGTGAATATGGCCTTCGGCGACCTGACCACACTCTCCGATGACGAGGAGATACTGACCTACTGCTACACGGGGCAGTCGTCTTCATTCGGGGCAACCGTACTGGGCGTACTGGATTACGATGTGACTAACCTGCTGCACGGCATGTCTTCCTGGTCTAACGACCCGGCCATATACGTCACGCGCTTTGACCCTGAGAAAGACCAGGGCGACTACAAAACTGAAACTGCTGCCAACGCCGGGGGGTCCTACGGCCCGCCCGCATTGGAGAACACGACTTCCAGCGATGCGGGTGATATCGTGCTGGCCGCAGCGAAAACCGTCGCGCCCAGGTACATCACCAACGCCGACCTTAACATGAAGATTGCCGAGGGCGAGGACATGACCATCATCAGCCTTCGCTCGGCGGAAGACTACGCCGCGGGACACATCCCCGGGGCAATTAACATCGGACTGGGCGCCCTGGCGGATAATCTCGATAAAATCGACCCCGATGCACCGGTATACGCGTACTGTTACACCGGACATTCGGCAGCCCAGGCAGTAGCCCTGCTGCAAATGCTCGGTTACGATGCCTACAGCATTAAATTTGGTATGTGTTCCTGGAGCTCGGATGCGGCGATTAATGCCGGCAAGTGCTTTAATGCCGATAGCGTCCAGGGTTACAAAACAGAAAAGTAAAATTGTATCAGAGTCCTGCCTGTCCGGAGAGCGGTAAACCCCTGACAGGCAGGGTGAGTTGAAAAAAGTTGCCAGTTGTTCTATAAATAAGGCTAGAGAATGGAGTGGCCGATGAAGAAGCTGGTTATGGCGCTTGCCGTCATCCTTGTGCTGCTGGCGTTAGCGGCTGTCGGATGTACCAACAAAGGGCTGGTTGGCCCTTCCCCGGAGGCAGAGCAGGGGGTAGTCAGTACCTGTGTTACCTGCCATACCGATAAAGACATTCTCAGGGAAGTGGCTTCAACGGAAGTAACGGCAAAGTCAGAGGCAACAACAGGCGAGGGCTGAGGCGGTAATGTACCTCCGTTGGAGGTATGGGAAAAGGTCTTCGTCAAGGATGCCGAGTTCATGGAGAGTACACATGGTAAGGTAGGCTGTGTCATCTGCCACGGCGGCGACAGCCAGGAAGAAGATAAAGAACTGTCCCACGTGGGTCTGGTTATCGACCCGTCCGAGGGCAACTGCAACACCTGCCACAAAGATATTGCCGAAACACATGATTTTAGTCTTCATGCCACGCTCAGCGGCTTCGAGTCCGCTCTTGAAGCCAGGGGCGGCGACGTATCGGAAGGCTCCCCGCTGGCCACGGCGATGGAAAATCACTGCCAGGAGTGCCATACATCCTGCGGTCAGTGTCATGTCAGCCGTCCGGATGAGGTGGAAGGCGGCCTCGTTTCCGGCCACAAATTCCGCGAGACTCCTTCCACACAGTACAACTGTGTTGCCTGCCACGGCTCCCGTATCGGCGCCGAATACCTCGGCGAAAATGAAGGCATCCCGGCCGACGTCCACTGGACCCAGGGGATGATGCTCTGCACCGAATGCCACAGCCAGGAGCTTCACGGCTCGGGGGAAGAGGCCGAGTCCAGATACCAGAACTCCAATGCGGCCAGGTGCGAAGACTGCCACCAGGATGTATGGACGAATACGGAGGGTAATCCCCAGCACGAGCAGCACCTGAGCGACCTTTCCTGTCAGGTCTGCCACTCCGTCGCCTATAAGAACTGCTACGGCTGCCATGTCTCCGTTGACCTGGAGGGACTGCCCTGCCGTACCAGCGAGGCCTCCGTCATGCAGTTCGAAATCGGCTATAATCCGCTGCGGTCATCGGAAAGGCCTTATGAATACGTGGTGCTGCGCCATGTTCCAACCTGTTCCGGCACCTGTGACTACTATGGCGAGAGTCTGTTCCCGAATTTCAACGCAGTCTCGACCTGGAAGTATGCCACACCGCATAACATCCAGTTGCACACGCCTCAGAACGAGAGCTGCGATGCCTGTCACGGCAATATCGAATTGTTCCTGACCGAAGAAGATATCAGGGATGAGGAGAGGGAAGCCAATAAGGACATCATCATAAAAGAGTTACCTGAAACCGTAGGGAAGTAAGGATTTTATGGAGATAAGTCGTAAGGATTTCTTAAAGGGCGCCGCCGGGGCGACCGGCCTGTTGCTGCTGGAGCCACCGGCCATGGCCCTGGCTAAAGAGTCGCAGACTCACTCGGGCATGGCCATGCTGGTTGACGTTACCAAGTGTGTGAACTGCTGGTGGTGCTACGCTGCCTGTAAAGAATACAACAAGCTGCCGGAGACCGTCAGGCCCGACCCGGCGCAACCACCGGCGCTTTCGCCGGATGTCTGGACAACGCTGCATTCCGTTAAGAAGGGTGATGAATGGGTGTCCCGCAAGAAAGCCTGTAACCACTGTACCGAGGCCGCTTGTGTCGAGGTCTGCCCTACCGGAGCGCTAAGCTATAACAAGCTGGGCTTTGTCCAGTATGACAGGGAGAAATGCTCCGGCTGCGGGTATTGCGCCGAAGCCTGTCCCTTCGGCGTGCCGCAAATGGAAGCAAATAAAACCACCGGCGTGGCTATCATGAACAAATGCACCTTCTGTCACGACCGCGTCACCAATGGTGAGCCACCCGCCTGCGCCGCCGCCTGTACTACTGGTGCGATTACATATGGCCAGCGTGCCGAGTTAATTACAGAAGCAGCCGAAAGGATTAACGACCTGCGCCAGCATAACACCGAAGCCTCGGTTTACGGAGTTGACGAACTCCACGGCTTACACGTAATGTATGTCCTTGACGACTCCCCGGAAGTATACGGACTGCCCACCGAACCCGAAGTACCACCCAGCACCATAGTCCGCGATGTACTGCGGTGGCTCGGTTCCGGCCTGGCGATTGCGGCGATGGCCGGATTCGGACTGAACTACCTGGTCGCCCGGCTAAGGATGAACAGGGGAGAAAAGTGATGGCAGAAGCAAGAACAGTAGAACGTTTCAAGAAACGGACCATCTGGTTTCACTGGATTCACACCGCAGCTTTTCTGGTACTGCTGGTCACGGGGGCTATGCTGTTTCTCCCCGGCCTGGGGGGTCCGGCAGCAGGTGGCCTGACCAGGTCCATCCATCGTATCGCCGTAATCTTCTTCGTCGGTGCGCCGATAGTGTATTTCATCCTCAATCCCAGAATGACGCTGCACTTTATCAAAGAAACCCTTACCTGGGATAAAAACGATTTCCAGTGGGTATGCAACGCACCCGATTATTACTTCGGCGGCGACGAGGAGAAAATGCCGCCGCAGGGGCAGGTAAACAGCGGACAAAAGATGTGGCAATTCATCGTGCTGGCTACCGGAATCCTCTTCGTGATATCCGGCTGCCTCATGTGGTTCTTTAAGGATATTCTGTCACCGACCGTCTTCGGGTGGTCGGTCGTCGTTCATGATGTTGCTTTTCTTCTGGCTTTACTCATGCTGCTGGTGCATATCTATACCGGTTCTCTTCACCCCAGAATGAACGAGTCGTTTCGTTCCATGCTGGACGGTAAAATTTCAAAAAAATATGCCAGAAACCATTATGGCAAGTGGTATGAGAAAATTTCAGCGAGTGATAAGTAACCGTCCGGGCAGCGCTTCCTCCAATAAAGTCACCGTTTAATTTTCCTTAATCTACTCGTGGATACGCACCCGTCCCCATATAGATACCACTCTAGCCAGAGAGTCGAGGGCGTCCATATCACTCTCCTTACTCTGGCGAAAACAAAGCTTCATATAGTTATTCATTATCAGCGCACCGGCACTATCGATAGCCGAGCGAACCGCCGCCATTTGAGTGACAATGCTCTCACAATCCCGCTCATCAACGACCATCTTCTGGAGGCCGCGTATCTGTCCTTCTATTTTTTTAAGTCGTTTCAGCACCGCTTCCCTTGATATTTCCGGTTTTTCATCTCTTGCCATGACATCCTCCCTGAATTTTGCGCCGATTACCATTGAATATCTAACCTTACTATTCTATCTTAAGTGTCCTGAAAATTCCAAGACAACCTATTGACATCAAGTCTGATAAATGGTAAGGTATACCCCAGTAGGGTATCTTCGGCTTAGCTACCCTAATGCTCCAATGGATTGCCCGGCTCACCACAGAGTCGGGCGATTCGTTTTTCCCTCACCGTAATAAAGTAATTTGTAAACTTTACCAGATATAGCTATTATATCCGTATAAGTATTATAAATGTTGCCTGATATTAAAGGAAGGAGAGTAACCAAAGAATGGCAGCCACGAAATACGGACAGCATGTCAAGACTCTGAAGTTTAAAGAGTATGACCAGGGTGGCTTAAGACAGGAAAATGTCATGGACGGCAAGTACCTGGGGATAGACGCCCATATCAGGTACGGGTGTTTCTGGACGGCGGGGAAAATCGGCAAAAACCCCGATAAGCCCCACGTACATGATTTCGACCAGGTCCTGCTCTTTGCGGGGTCGGACATGGATGATATCGGCGAGCTGGGGGCGGAAATAGAGCTCTGCCTGGGCGAGAATATGGAAACGCACATGATTACCACCACCACGGCCGTCGCCATACCCAAGGGGATGCCCCATTTCCCGGCGACCGTTAACTTCCTGGATAAGAGGTTTTCCTATTACGAGATTTCAATCGCGCCGGTATATAAAGAGACGGTCTTCAAGACCAGCAAGAAACCGACCCCTCCGGTAGGTTGGCGCTCGGAAACCAGAAAATATGTCATGCCGCTTTCCTTCTCGCGGAAGGGTGCCTGGCACTACGGCCCGTTGAACCGGGATGACGGGGGCGGCTATATATCGTTCGTCGTCACCAAAGAGAGAGCGGGATTCGACTTTGTTATGCTGTACGAGAGTATGAAGAAAGCGCCTTACAGGATTTCCCCAGACCCCGATAATCCGCATACGCATCCCACCACCCAGGTCATGTGTTTCCTGGGGACAGATACCGACGACCTCAGCGACCTCGGTGCAGAGTTCGAGATATGCCTGGGCAAGGAACTGGAAAGGCACGCATTCACCAGGTCGACAGCCATCGTGACGCCGCCTTTCCTGCCTCACTGGCCGGGTGGCCTGTTAAAGTGCGATAAACCGATTATCATGGCGGACATCCACCCCTTCGGCAACGATCATTAAGCACAGAGATATACGGGATACTAAAGAGGGGCGTAAGCCCCTCTTCATATTTCTTCCCCCTCTCCTGTGAAACCTCGTCAGGAGAGGGGGTCAGGGGGTGAGGTAGACAAGAAAATCCCATAAGCATGCAGCATCCGATGCAAACCCCACCTGTATTTGCTATACTTAGTAAAATCAGACTTGCACGGAGCAGTAATGGGACTGGCGGAAAAGGTAATAGCCGGTGATGTCCAGGCTGCTGCCCGGCTTATCAGCCGGATAGAGGACGAGTCCCCGGATGCCCTCGCCGAGATGGACAGCCTCTATCCCCGTACCGGCAAAGCGTATATCGTGGGGGTAACCGGCGCGCCGGGGGTCGGCAAGAGCACCCTGACGGATAACCTCATCGGCTTTTTCCGCCGTCAGAATCAGACAATCGGCGTTATTGCCATCGACCCCACCAGCGCCCTTACCGGCGGCGCCCTGCTGGGCGACAGGGTACGCATGCAGCGGCACAGCACTGACCCCGCCGTATTTATCCGCAGCCTGGCGACGCGGGGGTGGGCGGGGGGTCTGGCAAGGGCGGCCATCGGCGCCATCCATGTCATGGATGCCCTGGGCAAGGACTTTATCCTGGTGGAGACGGTGGGTTCGGGTCAGATTGAAATAGATATCGTCAAAGCGTCGGATACCACGCTGGTGGTCCTGACCCCCGGGGCCGGCGATGAAATTCAGACGATGAAAGCCGGCATCCTCGAAGCCGCCGATATTCTCGTCATCAACAAGGCGGACAAAGAAGGCGCCGACCGCCTCAAGACCGACCTCGAATCGATGCTGACACTCAAAGACCCCCGTTCGGAAGAATGGCGGACGCCCGTTGTCCTGACCGAGGCGGTTAACGATAAAGGCACTCAGGAACTGGCCGGGGCGATAGCAGGTCACCGTGATTTCTTGGTTGAAAGCGGCGGGATGGCGGGGAGAAAGAGAGAAAGGGCTAAACTGGAGCTGCTGGAGGCCGTGGAGGGATACATCAGGGATTTCGTGCACCGGCTCGACGGCGGAAACTACCTGGAAAGGCTGGTGGATGACTTTTTACAGGGTAAAACCAACCCCCGACGCGCCGCCCGCGAGATTACGGGTCGTTTAAACAATAAAACTTAGAGGCAAACATGGACTTTGACCTTAACGAAGAACAGAAAATGCTGCAAACCACGCTGCGGGATTTTGCCGAAAAAGAGATAATGCCTGCCGCCGCACGAATAGACAAAACAGAGGAATTCCCCGCCGCTGAACTGCAAAAGATAGCCGGATTGGGTCTTTTCGGGCTGACTATCCCGGAGAAATACGGCGGCAGCGGCCGGGGACTGTTGGACTTATGCATCGCCGTCGAAGAGTTGGCACGGGCTTCCGCCGCGATAGACAATTACCTGCGTATCAGCCTGTCGCTGGCCATCGTTCCGGTTATGGAGTACGGGACGGAAGCGCAGCAAAAGAAATACCTGCCGCCCCACGCCAGCGGCGAGAAGCTGGCGTGCTTCGCCCTTACCGAGGCCGGCGCCGGCAGCGACCCCGCCGGCATGGAGACCACCGCCACACGCCGCAAGGACGGCTATGTCATCAACGGCAATAAGCTGTTCACCAGCATCGGCGACAAGGCGGAAATCGTGGTGGTCTTCGCCACCGTGGATAAATCCCTGAAACAGCGCGGGATAACCGCCTTCGTCATGGATAAGGATACCACCGGGCTCTCCGTGGGCAAACACGAAGAAAAAATGGGCATGCACGGGCTGTCATCCGTCGAGCTTATCCTCCAGGACTGCTTTGTCACCGAGGAGAACCGACTCGGCGGGGAGGGGCAGGGACTCAGGATAGCCCTCGATGCGCTGGACGTCAGCCGGGTAACCATCGGCGCCGAGTGCGTGGGTATTTCCCGGGCGGCTTACGAGGCGGCGCTGAACTATGCTAAAGAGCGCCAGCAGTTCGGGCAGGCTATCGCCGGTTTTCAGTCGATTCAGTGGATGCTGGCCGATATGGCCACGCAAATTGATGCCGCCCGCCTGTTGACCTACCGGGCAGCCCACCTCCACGACCGGGCTCGACCCTTCATCAAGGAAGCGGCCATGGCCAAGCTCTTGGCGTCGGAGGCCTCCAATTTCGTCACCGATAAAGCCCTCCAGATTCACGGCGGTTACGGCTACACGAAAGACTACCCCGTGGAACGCTATTTCCGCGACGCCCGGATTACCGAGATTTACGAGGGAACCTCGGAGATAATGCGGATGACCATCGCCCGAAGCCTGTTACGGGAGGAGTAACGATAAGTTAGATAATCACTCTATCCTGTCATTCTGAGGAATCCTTCACAGAGTAAAGGATGACGTGGGAATCTCTCTGGTCGCTTATAGTACTCGTTTCTAATTAATCTGTTAGCTCGTCATACAAATCGCGCCAATCAGGATTGCAGGCATTTATCAACTCTATTTTCTTTTTTCGTACCCAGCTTTTTATCTGTTTTTCCCGGGCGATAGCTGATAGAATATCTTCTACAGAATCATAATAGACAAGCTTATGTACCTGATACCTCTTGGTAAATCCCTCGAGCAAGTCGTTTTTATGCTCATAAACGCGGCGTATAAGGTCATTCGTGATACCGGTATAGAGATCCGTGTTTTTCGTAGTGGTTAAAATATAAACATAATACTGCCTGCCTGGCACATGGTGTATATGCTTCATTTAGATTCTCGCGTCCCGATTGCATCGGGACTCAGAATGACAGTGTTCCAAGAGCTCAAATAAGCAGCGCCTTTTCGAGTCGCGCTACGAGCGAACCACCGGCACCCTGCGCTGTTAAATAACCCCTGACGGAGCCGTATTCCCGCTGGAGTGTTGATAAAAACAGCTCCATCGATTCCGGCGAGGCCTTCCAGAAATAATCCGGAATATCCATCGGTGGGTCGTTTTTTTGGGGATTATTTTTGAGTCTTGCCAGTAATTCGTCCATGTATGGCTCGGAGAGGGCGTAATCCTCGATGATGTCTTTTTCCGCCACCCCTAGCAGGCTCAACAGGACGGCCGCCAGCATCCCCGTCCGGTCTTTGCCCACGGCGCAGTGGAACACCATCGGGTGGTTTTTAGGGTCGGCAATGACCTCCAGCGCCTCGATAATACGCTTGCCGTAGTCCTTTTGGCGGGCCATTTCCAGGTAAAATTCGCCCATATTAGTGCAATGCTCGTAACGGCTGGCGTTGGCCCCGGGGTCGTCGTCGGTCTTAAAAGCGATGTTGCAGTATTTGATATCCGCTTCGGCAAGCAGCCCAATTCCCTGTCGCTCTACTTCCATGCTGCTCCTGAGGTCGATGACCGAGGTAAGTCCTATTTCTCCGGTGAGTCGTTCAAGCTCGCCGCGGGTCAGGTTGCGGAATTCTCCGCTGCGGAAGAGGCGCCGCCAGGCCACGGTACAGCCGTCACGGGCCCGGTAGCCGCCGAGGTCCCGGAAATTCATTACATTCTCAAATTTAACATGCCGGGAATATTGCTCCGCCATTATTCCTGCTCCAGACTGAAGAGCGGACGGGCGCTTTCACCGGCGGAATACCTGTCGCCGTGGAAAATTTTGTGCCCCATTTTTACCTTCCTGCCCACGAGCTCCATGGAGGCTGTTGACGGGTCGATTCCTTCCAGGTTGCCCATAATCCAGGGGCCGTCTTCCAGTTCCACCATAACGATGGTGTAGGGGACTTCATCCTCGCGCCCCTCCGAGGCGACGAATACGGTGGTGAAGGTCCTGATTTTGCCGCTGCCCTTCAGCTCCACAATTTCCATGTCCGAGCTGGCGCACTGCCGACAGACCATCTTGGGCGGTATGGTAATCGCTCCGCACGACTGGCACTTCAATCCCAGGAGCTTATTCTGTTTAAGGGCCTCGTTATAGTCTTTAAAAATAAGTTTATGTTCCATGATTGTCCTCCTTATGGTAGCCACTCTCCCCCCTGGATTCCCGCTTTCGCGGGAATGACGGCTGAGACCTACCAGCCCCTTTCGAAAATCATGTTGACCAGCGTACCGCCGTCCCCACCGAGAGTGTCCGTCATGCCGATTCTGGCATCGGGCACCTGCCGCTCCGGTTCCACCTCACCCCGCAGCTGCCTAGCTATTTCGTACACCTGTCCGGCCCCCGTTGCGCCGATGGGGTGCCCCTTCGACTTCAGACCGCCGGAGGGATTGACGGCTACCTTCCCGCCGATATCCGCCTCGCCCTTTTCCCAGGCCCCGCCCGCCGTACCGTAGTCGAAGAAGCCGAGGCTTTCGGCGGCAATCAGGCTGGCGATGCTAAAGCAGTCGTGAAGTTCACAGAGGTCGATATCCTCCGGCCTGACACCGGCCATTTCGTAGGCCTGCTGCGATGATACTTCACGGGCACGGATTCTGGGGAGATAATCGCTCTGGTTGCCGAGGGGACCGGATGAAGACTGCCCCGTGCCGGTGATATAGACCGGTTGGCTCGTGAGTTTTTTCGCGACCTCTTCCGAGGCCAGCACCACGGCGGCGGCACCGTCGGAGAAGGGACAGCAATCATGCAGGGTGAGTGGCGTGGCCACCATGAAGCTGCCGAGCACCTTCTCGACGGACATATCGGCGTTTTTCCCGTAGAACTGCGCCCTGGGGTTAACGCTGCCGTGCCGGTAAGACTGTATAGAAACGCGGGCCATCTGCTCCCGCAGTTTTTGCAGGGGTATCTTATAGGTATCGGCATAGAGATGGGTCAGCATGGCAAAAACTGCCGGAAAGGTAATACCGGCGGGATATTCGTAGCGGGCATCGCTGAACATGGCGAAAGTTCTGGTCGCCAGGCCGGTGCCCATCGTGGCTGCCCTCTCGACGCCTCCCGCCAGGACGATGTCGTAATAGCCGGAGGCCACCCAGATGAAGGCATCCCGGATGGCCATGCTGGCCGAAGCGCAGGCACCTTCGTAGCGATTTGCCGGCACGTAAAGACAGCCGATATTCTCGGCGGCAAAGGCCTGCACCATGCCCTGTCCCTCGGCAAAGTCGCCCAGCACGTTGCCGACAAACAGCGCTTTGATATCTTTCGGTTTCAGGTTCGACTCCGTAATGGCTTCCATGGCGGCTTCGGCGAAGAGTTCAACCTCCGTTTTTTCCTGCGGGCCGCTGAACTTCGTCTCACCCACGCCGACCACAGCTACTTTTTTCATAAAAAAACCTCCTGCACGGATTCAAGACTGCGATATTGCTATCGTGTACGTTTAATTATAAAGGGTTGAAACCAAATCTTGCAAAATGGCGCCGTATTATTCATAATTGTGACGGCTTACAGAAGCTAATTACAAATCGGAGGGTTTTATTGCATGACGACGTTAAGTGAGTACAACAAGTATGGAGAAGACCTTGAGAAATTACTGATATTGAGGACTTCCCCCCTCGCCGTAAAAATGCTGGAAAAGGAATCGGACATCCCAGAGGGGGCCATCAGGCCAAAGAAAGACCGGGGCATCCACATCGCCCAGTGCCAGGCTTTCGCCCTATCCCGCCGCCAGAAAGAGACGATAGCCATGCTGAAGGAGGACAACTGGTGCTTTGCGGCCCTGATTGCCTACGGACTGGTGGATAAGCCGGACGACCCTGAGTTTCAGCGGTTCTTAAATTTCCCCACTTTCGCGAGGGATAAGTACGTCGGTATCGTTTCCGCCCCCCTGAGGTCGGCCAACTTCGAGCCCGATGTGGTGATAATCTATTCCAATACCTCCCAACTGCGAAATCTACTGATGCCGTCGCATTTTATCGGCGAGGAGGCGAAGGTTAACTACCACTTCTTCCCCCCGGCCTGCGCCTACCAGGTTGTGCCCGTAATGGAAAACGGCCAGATGATGGTTACCCTGCCCGACCCCGGCGATTATACCCGGGCGCTGGCCGGAGAAGACGAGATTATCCTCTCCGTCCCCAGGGACAAAATCGGCGAACTGGTAGAGGGAGTCAGGCAAATGGAACAGGGGGATTTCGGGTATGCCCGAGCCATTATGTATATGCAGCATGATTTCCCCCACCCCCCGATGTACCAGACGTTCTTCAAGCGGTGGGGACTGTACGAGGAATAAGCGCGATAAATTTAGCGGTGTCTGGTGCTTGTATATGTTGTAAAGGAGGCTCTCTAGCGCAGGCGGGTAACGGCCACGTAAACGCCGATGCCGATGCCCACCAGGTCGAAGATTATCCGTAACGGACTCAGGGGGATACTCCCGAAAGTCAGGATATTGACGGCGTAGCTTATCACCATGGCCAGGCTACCCGTCACTGCCAGCCAGGGGCCCCGCTTCCGATTTACCGAGAGGCTGACCAGCTCACCGATGGCGTAGCCTACTCCCGCCGCCAGGAGCAGGTTGAGGAGATAGAAGGGCAGGAAATTCTCAATAACTCCCCAGATAAGCCCGATGATAACTGCCGACCCTAATGCCGCGCCGACCGCCCTGAGGTAATAAACGGAGGAAACGCGGTAGGTGGGCAGCTTATAGAGTTTAGCGCACTCCCGGCACCTGGCCCCCACCGGCGTCTGCACCATGCATTTAGGGCATATCGGCTTGCCGCACTTACCGCAACGAAGGTTTGTTTCTACATCTGGGTGCGCGGCGCATCTCAACGTTTCCGGCCCGGTCATTCCTTTTCTTCCTTTTTAAGAACGTGTTTCCGGTGGACCCAGGTGCTCCTGTCGGCGATATCGCGGTCGAAAAGAAGTCGATTTAACAGCAAATGGCCCATCCCGATGCTCCTGGCCTCGGGCGCCGGCTGCGCGGTGAGTCGCTTGATTATTATTATCAATACCATGGCCAGATATCCCATGGTCACCGACAGGGGTTCCCGGGAAATCGCGCTGGCTATAGGCAGTACTACCATTCCGATGAGTATCGGCACCGGTGTCCGGCGTGTGAAGGCGGCGACAGCAGCGCCGATAGCAAAGAAGGCTATAGTCGCCCAGGGCATTATATCATTTATCAAAGGCAGTATGATGATTATACCCAGGCTTGTCGCAACACCCCGGCCTCCGTGGAAGCGGAGAAAGACCGGCCAGTTATGTCCGGCAATCACCGCCAGACCAACCGCAAGCTGCTGTCCGGCATCCAGTCCCAGGCGCCAGGCAATCAATACCATCAGGATACCCTTGAAAAAGTCGAAAATACCTACTATCAGGCCGAGTGTGCGGGAGGTCGTCCGCCACAGGTTGCCGCCCCCCACCTGCTGGGTGCCGTGTTTCCTGAGGTCTACCCCGCGCGACCTCGCCGCCAGGTACGAAGACGGTATGGAGCCGACGAGATAAGAGGCTATAATCAATATAATCCAGATAGTCATGAAGCTCCTTCAAAGTAACTTATAATATATTATATTATAAATTAGCTCGTTTTGGGGCTTGTTTATCGGCCAATGAAATGAGCCGTTCCGCGGCTTCCAGCGGCACCTCGACGCCACCGAGCATGACTTCCCCGCTGCTGCCGATGCCATGATAGTCGGTGCCGCCGGTGGCGATAAGCCCGTATCTCTCCGCCAGGTCGAGCATGGCCCCGGTCTGTTCTTCGGTGTTGTCCTTGTAATAGGCTTCGATGCCGACCAGCCCGGCTGCTTTCAGCTTTCTTGCCATGTCTTCCGGCTCCGGCACGGTGAACGGGTGTGCCAGCACGGGAATCCCTCCGGAACGCAATATCAGTCTTACCGCTTCTTCCGGCGTCATCTTTTCACGCCCGACATACGCCGGGCCGCCGTGTCCGATGTATTTATCGAAAGCCTCTTCGAAAGTGGTGATATAACCCTTTTCCAGCATCGCCCGGGCGATATGCGGCCTTCCGATGGAGCCCTCGCCGGCTATCTCCTCTACCCGCTCCCAGTCGATATCCAGGCCCAGAGCGCCCAGTTTGGTAACCATCCCCCGCGCCCTTCCCTCCCGGGAATTACGGAACCTCTCCAGGGTCGATTCGAGTTCCCGGCTGGTATAGTCGATGAAGTAACCCAGTACATGGGCTTCGCCGTCGGCTAAATCGGTACTGATTTCCACGCCGGGGATGAACCTGAGTTCGGGATACGCTTTTGCGGCCTCCAGTGCCGGCGGAATTCCGTCCACGGTGTCGTGGTCGGTCAGGGCGATAACCTTCAACCCGAGTTCTACCGCCTTGCGGACGATTTCTTCGGGACTTAACCTGCCGTCGGAGGCGGTCGAGTGAATATGCAGGTCGACCTGACTCACGGTGCGGTCATCTCCCGCTGAATGCGCTCGATGCCGGTGGCCCTGCCGCTGGCTTCATCCACCTCGACCATGACGGCGTTGAGCACCGGGTTGCCCTTGCCTACCGTGAGGTGATGGGGCATCATCGTCAGGAAGCGCTGGAGGACGGCCTCGGCGTCATCGCCGATGACCGAATCTTCCGGCCCGGTCATGCCGATATCGGTGACGTAGGCGGTGCCTCCCGGCAGGAGCTTCGTATCGATAGTGCCGACGTGGGTGTGGGTACCGAGCACGGCACTGACCCGGCCATCCAGGTAGCGCCCCATGGCTACTTTCTCCGAGGTAGCTTCGGCATGGAAGTCCACGACGATAACCTTCGGCCTAGGGTCGAGTGCTTCCAGCAGCCCGTCCATAGCCCGGAAGGGACAATCGTAACTGTTCATGAAGGTCCGACCTATCAGGTTCACCACCAGGGTCCTGCCGGCAGTCAGGTAGCCGCGCCCCGGCACCCCGGAGGGGTAGTTCAACGGTCGCAGGATGGGCATATCGGTATCAAGATAGGGGATAATTTCTTTCTGCGCCCAGATATGATTGCCAGAGGTAAGGACATCGACACCGTCATCCAGTAACTCCTGGGCAGTGCTCACGGTCAGGCCGAAACCTCCGGCAGTATTTTCCCCGTTGGCAATTACCAGGTTTACGGAATATTGTCTGCGCAGGCCGCGCAGGAATTTGTGTATCGCCTGCCGTCCCGGCCGGCCAACAATATCGCCTATGGCTAATATTTTCATCTTATTTTGCGTAATCGACAGCGCGTGTTTCCCTGATGACCGTGACCTTTATCTGCCCCGGGTAGTCGAGAGTCTCTTCCACCTTTTTCACAATGTCTCGCGCCAGTCTCATGGCCCCCAGATCGTCGATGGTTTCCGGCTTGACCAGGATGCGCACTTCACGCCCGGCCTGGATGGCGAAGGACTTTTCGACTCCCTTAAAGCTATCGGCAATATCCTCCAGGGCTTTCAACCGTTTCAAATAGCTTTCCAGCGACTCGCGTCGCGCGCCGGGTCGGGCGCTGCTGATGGCATCAGCCGCCGAGGCAATGTAGCCCCAGATACTGGTATCGCTGGTCTCGAGGTGGTGCTCGGCGACGCCCTTAACTACTTCGGGCGATTTTTCCCACTGCTTGACGAGGTTGGCCCCGATGTCGGCATGCGTGCCTTCCACCTCGCGGTCGACGGCTTTACCTATATCGTGCAGCAGGCCGACTTTCTTGGCGGTAGTGACGTTGGCACCCAGTTCGGCGGCAATCATGCTGGCCAGGTAGGCAACCTCCATGCTGTGCTCCAGGGCGTTCTGCCCGTAGCTGGTGCGGAATTTCAGACGTCCCAGCAGCTTGATAAGCTCGGGGTGCAGTTGCACTCCCAACTGGAGGGCTGCCTGTTCGCCGGCATTCTGGATATCGGCTTCTACCTCTTCTTTGGCTTTAACGGCCATCTCTTCGATACGCGCCGGATGAATACGGCCGTCCAGGATGAGTCGATTCAGGGCGACACGGGCAATTTCACGGCGCACGGGGTCGAAGCTGGATATCGTTACCGCCTCCGGCGTATCGTCGATAATAAGGTCGACGCCGGTGGCCTGCTCCAGCGCCCGGATGTTGCGGCCCTCTCTACCGATGAGCCTTCCTTTCATCTCATCGTTGGGGAGGGGGACTACGGATACCGTGGTCTCGGCAACGACTTCCGAAGCACTGCGCTGTATGGTCATTGCCAGTATCTCCTGGGCTTTCTCGTCGGCCTCTTCTTTCAGCTTGGCTTCCCACTGGTGGAGACGCCTGGAGGCTTCCTGCTGCATTTCAACTTCCATAGCGTCGAGCAGCGTTTGCTTGGCCTCGTTACTGGACATCCCGGAAATAAGTTCCAGCTGTTTCAATTGCTTGTCCTTGAGTTCTCCGAGTTGACTGCGGGTCGATTCGATTTCCTTTTCTTTGCTGTTGAGATTGCGTTCCCGCTGGTCTATACCTTCCAGCTTGCGGTCCAGGGTCTCCTGCTTTTGACTAAGCCGGTTTTCCTGTCGCTGTAGCTCGGTACGTCTTTCACGGTATTCGCCATCGGCCGATACTTTAGTTCGCTTGGATTCTTCCTGTGCTTCTTGCAGTATATCTTTGGATTCGTTTCTGGCTTCGGCAACCATTTTGGCCGCTTTTCTCTCGGCAATACGCAATTGACGGTTGAAGATGAGACGTCGGGAAAGAAAAGCCGCCATGCCGCCCAGAACTATGCCAATGATAAAAATGAAGAAGAGGGCAACTAATTCGATAGTGCCTAATACCATTTCTACCTCCCCTTTCTTTTTTTATTTATTATAAATTAATGTTTTTAACGTATATTCTATTTAAAATTGCTACTTGTTTATCCCTGCGTATTCTTTCCAGATTTTTTCTACCGTCTCATTAATGACGTCATAGCTGAAGCCCCTCCGCCCCAGGTGCTCTCCCAGCCGCCGGCGAAAAACCTGGTAGTCGGACGGGTAAAGGCGGCGGGCTTTAACGAGGGCCGCCCGGTAGGCGCTTTCATTATCATTAACCTCGCTGACAATCTGCTCTATAACATCGATTTCCAGTCCTTTTCGCTGCAATTCCAGCTTCGTCAGCCGCCGGCTGCGCGGGCTGAATGACTCCCGGTTGTCTTTCCAGAATCGCGCGAAGGCGCTATCATCCACCAGCCCCTGCTCTTTCAGCCTGTAAATCGCTTTTTCCGTACAGGCACTGTCAAATCCATGTTTCTGAAGGCGTTGCCTTATCTCGGACTCGCTGCGCGGTCGGTAGCCGAGGTAGCGGATGGCTGCATTCAGGCAGCGCTGATAGCGGTCCCTCCCGGTCAGAGCCTCCACCTCGCCGTCAGACAGTTCCTGCCCGACCCTCAAGCCTTCTTTGATAACCACTTCAGCCAGCAGGTTGAAGGCAAACTTACCGTCCAGGTGAACGTTCACCCGCTTTTCGCGGCTTTTTCCCGCCGTTAATCCGGTTATTTTACTCATCAGTTAACAACCCCACTAAAAAACAAAAGGCTGAAGTCCTGACCTCAGCCTTACCTTTACTCTCCGCCCTGCTAGACCGGTTTATCCCGTATAATGACTTCAATCGTTGTCAGACGATGCGACGTTGGTAGTGCCGGCTGAGGCTCTTATCCGCTTTTCAATTTCCTGGGCGAGTTCGGGATTTTGCCTGAGATATTGCTTAGCACTTTCCCGTCCCTGCCCGAGGCGGATATCACCGTAGGAGAAAAAGGCCCCGGCTTTGTTCAACAGCCCCAGCTCTAAACCGATATCAAGTAGGTTGCCCTCTTTGCTGATGCCGTGGTCGAACATTATGTCGAACTCGGCGGTGCGGAAGGGAGGTGCAACCTTATTTTTTACTACCTTGGCTCTAACGCGACTGCCTATTGCATCGGTTCCCTGCTTGATGGTCTCGGCGCGTCTCAGCTCAATCCTGGTCGAGCTATAGAACTTCAGCGCCCTGCCTCCGGTGGTCACCTCGGGATTACCGAAGACAATCCCGACCTTTTCTCTCAGCTGGTTGATGAATATCACCGCTGTCCCGGACCGGCCGATGGCAGCGGCGAGTTTCCTCAACGCCTGCGACATAAGGCGGGCCTGTAAACCCATCTGCGGGTCTCCCATATCCCCCTCGATTTCAGCCCGTGGAACCAGAGCGGCGACGCTATCAATAATTATCGCATCAACGGCGCTACTCCTTACCAGCGCTTCACAAATTTCCAGGGCCTGCTCGCCGGTATCCGGTTGTGAGATGAGCAGTTCGTCAATATTCACGCCACAATTGGCAGCGTAAGAGGGGTCCAGGGCATGTTCCGCATCAATATAGGCAACCGTACCTCCTCTTTTTTGTGCTTCAGCGATGATATGCTGGGCCAGGGTAGTCTTTCCAGAAGATTCGGGTCCGAATATCTCCGTGATACGCCCCCTGGGTATCCCACCGATACCCAGGGCCAGGTCTAAAGCCAGAGAGCCGGTAGGAATGGCCTCGATTGGCGGCAGCCCGGCCGTTTCCCCCATCTTCATAATGGAGCCCTTTCCGAACCGCTTTTCTATCTGGCCGATAGCCAGTTCCAGTGCTTTCTCTCTCTCCGTGGTCATCTCGCCTCAACCAGATAATAGCACAAGAGTTTCACCAACACAAGTAGCGGCATCAGGTTTGTTCTTAATAATATCTAAATAAATTTTTATTAATTGGACTGGTTATCTTTACCCCACCCCCTGTATCCTCACCTAAGAGGGCCAATCATTTTATGTGGTGGGGTAATTTCTTACGGGATAAGCCGGGGATGATACGGGGCGGCCTGGGTGGGAATAGATGCCAAACGAGAGGGGAGGGGTTAGGGAATTACAAGATAAAAGTGGTATAATTCGGTCAAAACAGGCGAATAAGGCAGGATAAAATGATATACCTATGGTTACTGATTATTCCGGCAATCGCCATGATTTATTTCGGGCTGTTGTTCTGGCTTAGAGACCGTTATACCAACCTGCGTCTGGATATTGACCGGCTCAAGAAAGAGCCGTGGCATTTCGGGAAAGATTTCCTCTGGGGCAGCGCCACTTCCGCCTACCAGGTAGAAGGAAATTGCACAAACAATAACTGGTATCAGTTCGAGTCCGCTGCCGATACCAACGGCCAACCCAGAATCTCTAACGGCCAGAAAGCTGGTATTTGCTGTGACCACTGGAACCGTTACAAAGAAGATATCCGGCTTATGAAAGAGCTATCGCTGAACGCTTATCGCTTTTCGGTCGAATGGAGCAAAATCGAGCCGAAACAGGGGGAATTCGACGAATCGGCGCTGGACCACTATGAGCAGGTCGTCGACGAACTGCGGGCTAATGGCATCGAACCCATGATTACCCTGCACCACTTTACCAACCCCGTCTGGTTTGAAGAACAGGGAGCGTTTCTCCAGGAGAACTCACCGGATATCTTCGCCAAGTTCGCGGAGCATGTTGTCCGTCGCCTCGGCCCCAAGGTAAAGATGTGGTGCACCATCAACGAGCCGTCTTCCTATACCCTGGCCGGATACTTTATGAGTATATTCCCTCCGGCCGAGAAGAACCTTCAAAAAGCCGCCACCGCCCTGAAGAACCTGCTGCGTGCCCACACGGCCGCCTATACCCGCATCAAGAAAATCGAGCCGCAGGCCCGGGTGGGACTGGTCATCGTCATGATAATCTACGAACCACCCAACCGGCGGAACCTGCTGGACGTGGCGTTCAATCGCCTGCTGCGCCGGAATATGACCGATTCCAATTTCAAATACCTGGTGGATGGCCGTTTCGAATTCTCCATACCCGGACTTGCCCGCGAGTCGTATGACAGCGGTATCCGGGATGCCTTTGATTTTATCGGAGTCAACTACTACATGCGATTTTTCTGGAAGATAAGGCCTTTCGCCAGGCAGAAACTGGATATTGTGGAAAACGCGCCGCCGGAGAGGCTGACGGATATGGGATGGGAGATTTACCCGGAGGGATTGTACCGCGTCCTCAAGCAGGCATCCGGCTACACCTCCAAGCCGATATATATTACGGAGAACGGCATTGCCGACGACAGTGATACGAAAAGAGCAAAGTTCATCGAAGACCATTTACGCGTCCTGAACAAGGCGATTGCCGAAGGTATTAATATCAAGGGATACTTTTACTGGTCGTTACTCGATAATTTCGAGTGGGCGCACGGATTCGAAAAGCGGTTCGGACTTTATCACGTCGATTACGCCACACAGAAGCGGACGTTCCGCGAGGGGAGCCGTAAATACCCGGAAATAATACGAGAGAGCCGCCTTTAAACCTCGGCCACCGGCGGCTCATTGCGCTTATGGTCGGCGGCGGCTTTCGTAGCCTCGATTTTACGTTTCAGTTCCTCGGTGGCATTGCCCGTCAGGATATAGCGGTCGAGGTCTTCGTAGCTTAAGCCCATCTCGGCCTCGTCGGTCTGGCCTTCCCACAGGCCGGCGGAGGGTGGTTTTTCGATAATTTCACGCGGTATTTCCAGGTAACGCGCCAGTTCTCTGACCTCTTCCTTGACCAGATTCCCCAGCGGTAATATATCCACGCCGCCATCGCCGTACTTGGTAAAGTAGCCGACGGTGAGTTCGCTGCGGTTGCCGGAGCCGACCACCAGGTATTTCAGTTGATTGGCGATGTAGTAGAGGGTGACCATCCTCAGCCTGACCTTGAGGTTGGCACGGGCCAGCTGACCGGTTGCCGGGTCGGGCTGATAATCCGGCAGTATCCCGGTCAGCGTATCGTAAGCGCTTTCCAGGGGTACTTCTACGGTCGGTATGTTGAACCGGCTGGCAACGATGCCGGCATGAGCTTTATCGGTATCAATGCTGTGACAGGGCATAATCACACCGAGGGTGTCCCGAGGAAAAGCCTGCCGGCATAGTACCGCCACCACCGAGGAGTCGAGACCTCCGCTCATTCCCAGCACTGCACCCCGGCACCCGGCGGCCTGTACCTTCTCTTTAATCCACGCTACCAGTTTGCGCGTTCGTTGCTCCATGTCCATCATCCTCTCCTTTGCAGCGAAAGGTTATCAATAGTATACTGGCAAATAGATGCACCGTCAAAGAGGATAAAAAGGATTATTCAGGAACCTATCCCCCTGACCCCCTTCCCTTGGTTATCTGTGAAGGGAAGGGGGAGTGTAAATCAGAGAGGGGGCAGAGCCCCCTCTCTTAAATCTCCTCCCCCTCTCCTGATAACCTTGCCAGGAGAGGGGGACACAGGGGTGAGGTAATAAAAATATTGTTGCAAGGTGATAAATGTCCGCCGATATTGTCCTGAAAAACGCCAGAGTAATAACCATGGACGCCGCGCAGCCGTTCGCGGAGCTGGTGGCTGTATCCGGCGATAAGATACTGATGGCCGGCGATAACACCGACCTGGATTCGGTAATCGGAGCAAAAACCAGAGTAATCGACTGCCGGGACAGGACAGTCGTGCCCGGTTTCAATGATGCCCACCTCCACCTTTTCTCCCTTATTAGAAAGCTCCTCAGTATCGACCTCAGTCCATCGGCAGTTAGCTCCATCGCCGATATCAAGGAAGCCGTCCGCCGCCGGGCAGAAAAGGCCCCACCCGGAACATGGATAAGCGGCACCGACTATAATGAGTTCTACCTGGCGGAGAAACGCCATCCCACCCACCGGGACCTGGATAAGGCAGCCCCCCACCACCCTGTTGTATTGAGTCACCGTTCCCTGCATGCCTGCGTACTCAACAGCCTGGCGCTTTCACTGGCTGGCATCGATAAGTACACCGAAGAACCGCCCGGTGCCCGCATCGAGCGCGACCTGGCTACCGGCGAGCCGAATGGCATCCTCTACGAGATGCTTGGCTATATCCGCCGCGAGGTAATGCCGCCTTTCACCGGCGGGGAAATTGCCGAGGGCGTAGCCCTAGCCGACCGTAACCTGCTGTCCTGCGGTATTACTTCCATCCACGAAGCAACCATCAGCAACGACCCGGCGAGGTGGCAGACTATCGGCGAATTCAAGAAATCGGGCAGGTTCCGTAGCCGGGTCTCGATGATGGCCGGAGCTCCCGCCTGGACGCAGTTCGGAGAGGACGGGTTCAAGCCCGGTTCCGGGGACAATCAGATGCGCCTGGGGGCAGTGAAGTTAATGGTAACCAAAGCTACGGGAGAGCTGAACCCGCCGCGTGAGGAATTGAACCGACTGGCACTCGACTGCCACCAGGCCGGTTTTCAACTGGCTTTCCACGCCGAGGAAGAAGATGTCGTCGCTGCTGTTATCGAATCTCTGGAATACGTCAACGGTCGTTCTGCGGTGGCTGGCAGGCGACACCGCATCGAGCACTGCAGCGAGTGCCCTCCGTATCTCCTGGAGCGACTCAAAAAGCTGGGGGCGGTTATCGTTACCCACCCCTCGACCATCTATTATAACGGCGAACGTTACCTGGCTACAGTGGCGTCGAATCAATTGCCGTGGCTCTACCGCATCAGGTCGCCGCTGGAAAGCGGTCTGGTAGTAGCCGCCGCCTCGGATGCGCCGGTCGTGCCGGTTAACCCGCTGACGGGTATTTACGGGGCGGTTACCCGTAAAGCGGAGTCGGGTCAGGTTCTTCTGCCGGAGGAACGTATATCGCCGGAGCAGGCGCTGGCGCTGTACACGTTAAACGCCGCTTACGCCTCTTTTGAAGAGGATATCAAGGGCTCGATAGCGCCGGGAAAACTGGCCGATATGGTAATCCTGAGTGACGACCCCACAAAAATACCACCGGAGCAGATAAAAGACATTAAAGTGGAGATGACCATTATCGGCGGAGAGGTGGTCTGGGAGGGCTAAGTCGACCCTATAGCGGTGGCGGTGGCGTAATTCCTCGAATGCGACAGGCTCACGTCAATCTCTTTTATCTCCAGTTTATCCGCTGCTTTTTTTGCCCGGCCGTTGAGCCTGATTTTCGGTTTGCCGCTGGAATGGTAAAGCGTCTCGATTTCCCGCCAGGCCACACCCCGGTTGCCGGTGCCCAGCACCTTCATGACCGCCTCCTTGCTGGCAAAGCTGGCGGCCAGCGAATGAGCCCGGTGGCCGTATATATTCAACTCCGCTTCCGTGTAAACGCGGCACAGGAAGCGGTCCCCCCAGCGCTCGATTGCCCGGCGGATTCGCTCGATTTCTATGATGTCCGTGCCGATGTGGTGCTGCATGATGTCAGTCCGCTTTTTCTCCTTTCGATATAGCCTGGAGCAGGTCGGCGCAGAGCTTCTTCAAGAGTCGCTGCGGCGGCTTATCCAGCAAACTGGTATAGAGCGGCGTGATGGAGATGCAGCCCTCCTCTATTGCCCGGATATCGGTGCCTTCTTCCCCGGCCTCGGTGAGTCTTTCGCGTACCATCCGGTACCGTTTTTTCTGTCCGTGGCCGTCTTCCTCTACCGTATTGATGTGACTGGAGCGGGCCAGGCGCGTGAGTTTGATGTAGGTTATTTTATCCAGTGGCAGGTCCGGCACGTTGAGGTTGAGGAAAACGCGGGGAAAATCCTCCGCTGCCAGCCGCTGCACCAGCGCGGCCGCCGCTTTCGCCCCGGCTTCCAGGCTGTCCCTGCCGGAGGAAAAGGATGCCGAAGATACCGCCAGCGCCGGCAGGCCGCGGGTATAGCCCTGCATGGCGGCCCCTACCGTCCCGGAAATATAAACGTCCTCCCCGTAGTTAGGGCCGGGATTGATACCGGAAACTACCATATTGATATCCGGTACCAGCTTGCCGTGACCCAGTATCACGCAGTCGCTGGGGGTGCCGTCGACGGCATAGGCGTTTACCCCCGGCACCGGCGACCTTACTTCCTCCGCGTGCAGGGACTCGAACAGGCTTACCGCCGTACCGATGGCGCTCCTCTCGCCGTCTGGAGCTACCACGGTTACCCGGGCGATTTTCTTCAACTCCCGCACCAGCACCCACAGGCTTTCGGCATCTATGCCGTCGTCATTGGTTACCAGTATGTTCATGGCGTATCTTTTCCGTATATGTTTGTAGTTTATCACAGCGTTGAAAGCAACGGCAAAGTAAAAGTATCTGACATACGGGAATTAGTTGCCTAATGAGTGAATATGTGGTATCATCTTTTAGTACTTTCAGGAGTACGTCCGAAGAGTCCTTAGGTACATTAAATACTGATGTTAGTAATAGCCTGCGTCAAACAGGTCCCTGACACTACCCAGGTTAAAGTCGACCCGGTCACCGGTACCCTCATCAGAGAAGGTGTACCCTTCATCATGAACCCCTACGATACCCACGCCCTCGAAGAAAGCCTCAGACTGAAAGACAGGTACGGGTTTCGAGTCGCGGTAATATCCATGGGGCCCCCCACCGCCGAAGTTACTTTACGAAAAACCAGGGCTTTAGGAGCCGATGAGGCTATCCTGCTCAGCGACCGCGTCTTCGGCGGCGCCGATACCCTGGCCACGAGCATGGTCCTGACCGAGGCCGTCCGCAAACTGGCGCAAAAAGAGGAACTGGCAATTATCATGTGCGGACGCCAGACCATCGACGGAGATACGGCCCAGGTAGGCCCCGGCATCGCTGCGCGTTTAGGGTGCTCACAGCTGACCCTGGTCGACCGTATCGAAGAAGTGGATGTCGAGGCAAAAAAGGTAAAGGTGAGGCGTAAGCTGGAGGGTCGCCATGAAATCGTTTCCGCGCCTTTACCCGCCATGATTGCGGTGCTGAGGGAAATCAACTCACCCCGCTACCCCACCGTGCCGATGCGCCTGATGGCCGAAGATGCTTCCATAGCGCTCTGGGACAACAAAGAGATGAAAATAGACGAGCAGTATATCGGGCTTAAAGGCTCGGCGACACAGGTTCGCAAGATATTCTCGCCGGAAAGGGCCAAGGGCCAGATACTGGGCAGCGAAACCGACAAACCCGAGGATACGGCGAAATTACTCATAGAACGGATGATGGAAAAAGACCTACTGTCATTTTAACTTCGTACAGAATTATCGTTGATGGAAGAACAGAAAAAGATTAAGAGACCACGCGGCGAAGCCCGTCTGATACCCGGCAAGTGCATCGCCTGCGGCGCCCGCTGCGAGAGCGAGTGCCCCAAGGGCGCCATCACCATGAACGAGAAGGGTGAGCCGGTTATCGACCTGGAACTTTGCACCAGGTGCCGCCGTTGCATCAAGGTCTGCCCCGCCGAAGCTATCGAGATTTACTACACGCCGGAAGAGCAGAAAATTCTCGACGAACTGGCGGCTCAGAAAGCCGCGGCCAAACCCGAAGTCGAGCCGGAGGCCGAGGCGGAAGACCCCAGGCTGGCTAAACTCAAAGAGTATAAAGGCGTCTGGGTCTTCGTCGAGCACACCGAGGGCAAGCCGGCGGAAGTTTCCTGGGAATTGCTGGGCGTAGGCGCCGAACTAGCTAAAACGCGGGGCGTCGAGTTATGCTCGGTGTGTATCGGCGATAAGGTGGAACATCTCTGCCGGGAGGCGTTCGCCTACGGTGCCAGGAAGGTCTATCTGGTCGACGACCCCGTCTTCCATTACTACCGCACCGAATCTTATTATAAGGCCTTCTGTTACCTGGTGGAAAAATACAAGCCGGAGATTGTGCTCATCGGGGCTACCGGCCTGGGCAGAGATTTAGCCGGGGCTATCGCCACCAGGCTTCAGACAGGCTTGACGGCCGACTGTACCGGGCTGGCTATCGATGATAAAGGGTTCCTTTTGCAGACGCGTCCCGCCTTCGGCGGCAACATCATGGCGACTATCCTGACTGAATACACCCGACCCCAGATGTCCACGGTCAGGCCCCACGTTATGCCCCTGCCGGAGAAGGATACCTCCCGCACCGGCGAGATTGTCCGCGAGGCCATTCCCCTCAAGGAAGAGGATATTGCCGCCAAGGTGCTGGAGATAATCGAAGACCAGCAACTGGACAGCGTCGATGTCGCCGCCGCCGATATCATCGTCTCGGGCGGAAGGGGTATGTGCAACACGGAGAATTACACCATACTGCAGGAGCTCGCCGACGAGCTGCATGGCGTCGTGGCCTGTTCGCGCGCCGCCGTGGAAGCCGACTGGATGCCCCTCGAACGGCAGGTTGGCCAGACGGGCAAGACGGTCCGACCCAAAATCTATATCGCCTGCGGTATCAGCGGCGCCATTCAGCACCTGGTCGGCATGCAGGACTCGGACACCATTATCGCCATCAACCGCGATAAGCAGGCGCCGATTTTTGAAGTAGCTACCTTCGGGATTGTCGGCGACCTTTTCCAGGTAGTACCGGCCATCACGAACTATATAAGGGAATTAAAAGCTAAGAAAGCGGGCGCAGCCAGGTAACGCTGAAGAAGGAATAGATATTTTGACAGTTAATGTTATTGCATTTATCATCGTCTTTATCCTCGCCATACTGTTCTTCGCCTGGAGCTGCTGGAAGCGTTTCGGCCTGGTTCTCCAGGGCCGTCCGGACAACCGCTTCAATGCCGTCCATAAGCGATTCTGGAACATGCTGTTTTACGCCTTCGGTCAGAGGCGGGTGGTAAGCAAGCCGTTCGGCATCAACCACTTCGTTCTTTTCTGGGCCTTCATGGTGCTGCTGCTTGCCAACGCCGAGTTCCTGCTCAACGGCCTGGCGCCGGATGTCATCAGTTACTCGCGCCTGCCGGACGGCGCCTACTTTACGCTGGCCTGTATTTTCGATATCGTTTCCGTTCTGGCTTTGCTTTCGGTTATTTTAGCTGTTATCCGTCGTCTGACTTTCCCGCCGCCCCACACGGAAGCCAGGAGCCGCGATGCCTTCATTATCCTAGGAATGGTGGGCTTCCTGATGATTGCCTTCTTCGGTATGCATGCCAGCGAAATCGCCCAGGGCTCCGCTGTAGAAAGAGCGGCGGCTTACATGCCCATATCTAATTTCGGGGCTGCCATCATTCCATCGGGTGCATCGCTGAGCAGCCTGGAAACGGCGGCAAATGTATTCTGGTGGATTCACGCGGTGGTTTTACTGTCTTTCCTCAACTACCTGCCTTACAGCAAGCACATGCATGTCCTGGCCTCAATTCCGAACTGCTTCTTCAAGAGCCTGGAGAAGGTTAAGACCCAGGCCCGGGAAGAGTTTACCAGAAACAATACCTTCGGAGTCGGGCAGGTGGAGCAGTTTCCCTGGAAAGGGTTATTCGATTCTTACGCCTGCACCGAGTGCGGGCGCTGCTCGGATGTCTGCCCGGCCACTTTCACCGGCAAACCGCTGGAGCCGAGGCTGGTTATTCATGATATCAAGGTCAATCTGCTGAGAAGCGGCGCCGGGAGCGGCGGAGAGGCTTTACCGCTGGTCGGCGGCGAGGGCGAGGGCAGCGTCTCCGAGGAGGTCCTCTGGGAATGCACCACCTGCGGCGCCTGCATGGAGGTCTGCCCGGTATTCATCGAGCATGTCCCCAGAATCGTCGACATGCGCCGCTACCTGGTGGAGATGAAGGCGAAATTCCCGGAGGAGCTGCTGACACTCTTCGAGAATATGGAGCAGCGCAGCAACCCCTGGGGTATCGCTCCCGCCGAGCGTACCAAGTGGGCGGCGGATATCGAGGTCAAGCCTTTCGAGGCCGGACAGACCGAGTACCTCTTTTACGTGGGCTGCGCCGGAGCTTTCGACGCCCGGAACCGACATACCACCCTTTCCATAGCCGGCATTCTCGATAAAAGCGGCATATCCTGGGGCACCCTGGGGAGAGACGAACTATGCTGCGGGGAAAGCGTGCGCCGGCTCGGCAACGAGTATGTTTTCGACCGCATGGCCAGGGAAAACGTCAGGATGTTCGCCGAGAAGGGTGTTAAAAAAGTAATCACCCAGTGTCCCCATTGCTACAATACCCTGAAGAACGATTATAAGCAGTACGGCGCCGACCTTGAAGTTGTCCATCATACGGAGTTCATCAGGAATCTCATTCAGGCAGGTAAACTGAAGCTGAACGCCACGGGCGACTTTGGCAACGTAGTCTTTCACGATTCCTGCTACCTGGGAAGATATAACCTCATCTACGATGCCCCTCGACAGGTGATTGCCGCGGCCACCGGCAAACCGCCCACCGAGATGGAGCGTAACCGCGACAAAGGTTTCTGCTGCGGCGCCGGCGGCGGTCGAATGTGGATGGAAGAAAAAGAAGGCACCCTCATTAATGTGGCGCGCGTGGAAGAAGCCCTGGGAAAGAAGGCGGAAACCGTTTGTGTTTGCTGTCCCTACTGTATGACGATGTTCGATGACGGATTGAAAGACAAAGATGTCGCCGACAAAGTGCAGGTGCTGGACCTCGCCGAAATCGTGGCCAGGGCGCTGCCGTAATAGACAATCATTACTGTACCATAATTTCACTGCTCTATGAAACATCGGGGCTGGACTTATCTCCAGCCCCGTACTATAATTACAGTGGATGCTTTAGCCGGAGTCCTATAACTATAGTACAATAGAAACGGAACTGGCATATCCTCAATCACGAGGAGTATTGTCTCGGAACCGCGTACTGGATGGAGCCTGGTACATATTGTATTTCTTTAGCTTACTTATAAACCGCCTTGCATTGCGTAATTCCCACATCGACTATTGGTATATCCTGACGTATACATCGAGATAACTGAGAAAGGAGTTGGACTTGATGGTTAAGGAACTTCCAGTTGTTTACCTGCAAACAGCCGGCTGCAGTGGCTGTGCCGTATCGCTGCTGAACTCTGCCAGTCCCACCATTAAAAATGTCCTCATCGACCAGATTATCCCCGGCGTGCACATCAACCTCAGGTTTCACCCGGTGATTATGGCTGCCGCCGGAGAACTGGCTGTCGAGGTAATGGAGGACACGTCCAAGCAGCAAAAGGGCGAGTATGTCCTGGTCGTCGACGGTGCGATTCCCATGGCAACGGATGCCGTTTACGGGGCAGTGGGTGAGCGGAACGGCAAACCGGTCACCATGTTGCAGAGGATGACGGAACTGGCCCAGGACTCGCTGGCCGTTATCGCCCTGGGCACCTGTGCCTCGTTCGGCGGTATACCGGCGGCCAAACCCAATCCCACCAACGCCCAGCCGGTTAGTAAAGCCCTCGAGGCGAAAGGCATTATGAAACCCCTGATAAATATCCCCGGCTGTCCTCCGCACCCCGACTGGTTCGTGGGGACGGTGGCTGGTATTATCCTGAACGGCCTGCCCACGGCGGGTGACCTCGACGACCTGCTCCGACCCAAGGCTTTCTACGGCAAGCTGATTCATGAGAACTGCCCGCGCCGCGCCTACTTCGACGAAGGTAAATTCGCCAAAAAATTCGGCGACGAGGGCTGCCTCTACGAGCTCGGCTGCAAGGGCCCCATCACCTATGCCGATTGCCCCCTGAGGCGTTGGAACAGCGGCACGAACTGGGTTATCGGCGCCGGAGCGCCGTGCAACGGCTGCACCCAGCCGGAATTCCCCGACCAGACGGCACCCTTCTACGAGAAACTCGTCGATGTTGATTTACCCACCATCGGTGCTTACTGGGCCAGCAAGGAGGAGAAGTAATGGGCAAAATCGTTATAGACCCCGTCACCAGAATTGAGGGACACCTTAAAGTCGAATGCACCGTTGAGAACGGGGAGGTCAAAGACGCCAGGACTACCGGCAACCTCTTCCGTGGATTCGAGATTATCCTGCAGGGTCGCGACCCCCGTGACGCCCAGGTAATCACCCAGCGCATCTGCGGCGTCTGCCCGCAATCGCACGGCATCGCGGCCACGCTGAACCTGGATAGCGCCTTCGGCATTGCCGATAAGATACCGGATAACGGCCGGATAATACGCAATCTAATCCAGGGGGCACACATCGCCCAGGACCATATCCTCCATTTCTACCACCTGGCCGCCCTGGACTACGTGAACGTGGCCGATGTCGCCAAGTACGAAGGTAACGACTCCCAGCTTAATTCGGTCAAGGACTTCATCGCCCGCGGCGCGCTTGAACCCTTCCTGCCCCGCTACGAAGGCGATTATCGCCTGCCTCCGGAAATCAACCAGCAGGCCGTGGCCCACTACGTCAAAGCACTGGAAATAAGACGCATCGGACATGAGGCCGTGGCTATCTTCGGCGGCAAAATCCCCCACAGCGTGGGCGTCGTCCCCGGCGGCGTGACCAGCGTTCCCACGGCGGATAACATTATGGCCTATATCTGGAAAATTAAAATATTACAGGATTTCATTAATAACGTCTATATCCCCGATGTGCTGGCGGTGGCCGGCGCTTATCTCGACTATGCGGAAATCGGCGTGGGCTGCAAGAACCTGCTGTCTTTTGGCGGCTTCGACCTTGACGGCAACAGCCCCGACTATACGAAACGTAACCGCCTCTTCAAGCAGGGTACCGTCTCCGCCGACCTCAAGCCCGGAGAGCTGGACACGGATAAAATTGCCGAGTATGTCCGTCATTCCTGGTATGAGGACGCTACCTCCGGTCGGCACCCGTCCCAGGGGGAAACTAAACCGCAGTACGGCAAGAAGGACGCCTATTCCTGGACAAAGTCCCCGCGCTATGACGGCAAAGTTTATGAGGTCGGCCCCCTCGCCAGGGTGGCCGTTACCTACGTCGGCGGCGACCCCGCCATGAAAGAGATGGTGAACGGGGCTTTAAGCAAGCTGAAGGCATCGCCTTCGGTGCTGTTCTCCGTGCTGGGGCGTCACCTGGCGCGGGCGCTTTCCGCCAAGTTCATCGCCGATTCACTGGAAGGCTGGGCATTGCAGCTCAAGCCGGGTGAGCCGGCCTACGTGGAGTACGAAATGCCCGAAGAAGCCATGGGCATGGGGCTTACCGAGGCCGCCCGAGGCGCTCTGGGACACTGGATAGAGATAAAGGACAAGAAAATCGCCAACTACCAGTGCGTCGTACCCACCACCTGGAACGTGGGTCCGATGGATGACAAAGGCCAGCATGGGCCTATCGAGCAGGCGCTCATCGGCACCAGGGTCAAGGACGAGAAGAACCCCTTTGAAATCGTGCGTATCATCCGCTCTTTTGACCCCTGCCTGGCATGTTCCATCCATGTCGTGACACCTAAAGGTCGAGACCTTGGTCAGTTCAGGGTAGTATAGCCTTTTAAGGAGGAGAGATGATTTTATCAGAACAAAAGCCGTTTGAAGAAATTCTGGGCTATCTCGATGGGGAGAATAGCGTCTTTATACTGGGCTGCAACGGCTGTGCCCAGTCTTCGGGCAGCGGCGGCCCCGTCCAGGTAGAGGAAATGAAGAAGAAGCTTGAAGAAGCCGGAAAGAAGGTAACCGGAACCAAGGTTATCGATTTTCTCTGCGAGAAAGCCCTGGTCAAGTCGGGCCTGAGAGGCAGAGTCGACCAGGTGGCAGCGGCCGATTCGGTACTGGTAATGACCTGCGGTATCGGCATCCAGGCGGTAGCCGCCGCGTTGAACAAAGTGATACACCCGGCCTGCAATACCGTTAACCTGGGCGGCAGCCGCGGGGAGTGGCGGGGCAGCGAGCGTTGCCAGGAGTGCGGCCAATGCCTGCTGGACTATACCGGCGGCATCTGTCCTATCACCGCCTGCACCAAGAGCCTGGTCAGCGGGGCCTGCGGCGGAGCATCCAACGGCAAGTGCGAGCTTTCACCTGACCGCGATTGCGGCTGGGAGCTCATCTACAACCGTTTGAAAGCCAAAGGGCAGCTCGATAAATTGCTGGTGGACCTCAATGCGCTGGACCATAACAAACTGATGCCGCGACCGGAAATGATGTCCACCTCGCGCTACGCGCTGGAGCAGTCTGATAAGGAGGTGAAAGCATAGTGAGCCTTCAATCAAAACTGGAGTCGGGAAAGTTTGTTATCACCTGTGAGGTTGGCCCGTTGAAGGGGACCGACATTCACGAAGTAGAGGAAAACGCGGAGCTTCTCAAGGGCAAGGTGGATGCCGCTAATGTCACCGACCAGCAGAGTTCGGTGATGCGGCTCGGCTCGCTGGTGACCTCGCATATACTGGTGCAGAAAGGGCTGGAGCCCATCTACCAGTTGGTCTGCCGCGACCGTAATCGTATAGCTTTGCAGTCCGACCTCTTAAGCGCCTGGGTGCTGGGCATTAAGAATGTCCTTTCCATTACCGGCGATTTGCCGCAGCTCGGCGACCACCCCGAAGCCAGGGCCGTCTACGACCTGGATTCCGTGACCCTGCTGCAAGCCATCGGCAAGTTGAACGAGGGTTACGATATGAACGGTAACGAGCTTACGGGTAAACCGAGTTTCTTCCCCGGGGCGGTGGTGAAGGTGGAGTCGGACACCGAAGCCTCCACGGAGCTTCAGATTGCCAAGCTGGAGAAAAAGGTTGCCGCCGGCGCCAGGTTCATCCAGACGCAGGCGGTCTACGATGCCGGCAGCTTCGCCAGGTTTATGAAGAGGGTGGAGAAATTCAAGGTGCCCATCCTGGCCGGCGTTATCCCCCTGAAGTCCGCCGGTATGGCCAGGTATATGAACAAGGGCGTCGCCGGCGTCTTCGTACCCGAAGACCTGATTCAGAAGATGACCGATGCCCAGGACAAGGCGGCCACCGGCATACAGATTTGCGCCGACCTTATCAAGCAGCTAAAGCCCCTCTGCCAGGGCGTGCATATCATGGCCATCGGCTGGGAGAAGAGGGTGCCGGAAATCATACAGGCTTCCGGACTTTAGAACTTAATACTGGTAAATAATCAATCCCCGGTGTTTGTAACTCAGGCGCCGGGGATTTTTATTTTGGTCTTGTTTTTTATAGTCGGACGTTCTATAATATGTGACACGAAATATTCAAATATGGGAGGTATCAGGATGGTGACCGACGCGGTAAAAATTATGAAAGACATGATGGAGGCAGCAAATTCACAAAATTACGAAAAATTGACCGCCCTTTTCACGGATGATTACGTGTATGAGGATTTGCCTTTAGAGGCAACAAGCCGCGGCAAGAAAGAGTTGATTGTATCCATTAGTCGTGTTCACGCTAGTGTTCCTGACCATAAATGGGAATTGAAGTCTTCTTTTAGTGATGGGCACAGAATAGCAACTGAGTGGTTATGGAGTGGCACTCCTACGCACGATATCGACCCTGAAAGACCTGCCACCGGTAAACACGTATCTTTTAGAGGTGTTTCGATTACAGAGCTACATAATGGAAAAATAAGCCGAAACACGGATTATTATGATATGGTTACAGTCCAGCAACAGCTTGGTGCGTAGAGAGTGAGATAACGCCACCCCACCCCTTTTTGATATCTATTCCCACCCGGGCCGCCCTCGCACCATTCTCTGCTTATCTCGCCAGTTTACACCTCTCCACCCCCAAGGGGAGTGCGCAGCGAGAGGGGGCGTGAGCCCCCTCTAAAATTACTTTCCCCCTCCTTTCGTAAAGGAGGGGGACTGGATGCAATTGGTACAATGGATTATCTACGATTGACCCTGGTAAAACCCATTGTCAGTGTTGCCGTTCTGGCACTGTCCGCTGGATAGATGCCTGGCACAACTTTGACCGGCTTGATAAACTAAGCTTTTTTGAACTACATTGAATAAATCGTTAAGTCTTATTTTCAATCCCATCAGTCCAGCCCTATAACCATTCCTTCGGGAACCACTACTATGCCTTTATCCGATATTTTGTGTAATGATGTAACAAACGGTAATAGTTCCATCGATCGCGCCTCTTAGCTGCCATCTCAGCATTGTTACATTTGGTGGGAAGAGAACTCCGAAGCAGCCTACAGTATTGAGAAGAAGAGTTCATCCAACGTACCGCGGAGAGAGGCTACCTTTAGACAATAGCAGGTGTTTTGCCAGACATAGTAAGAGCTGGTTTCCCAGTCGCATCGGTATAGGTGCCAAGAGGCAAAGTTGGGTGCAAGCGCTGAATCCTGGAATAGCAGAGCCGTTCTGCCAGCTTAAAGTGCTCCAACGCCTGATTTCTCCACGAGAACTCCTCCGCATACCTTACAGCTCTCTCTGACATTTCGCTCCTAAGCTCGGGATGGAGTACAAGTTCTTTGAGACTGGTAATTGCTTGTTCAAAGTCCACACCAGCCAAACCCCCGGCTATCTTCACAGTTTCGCCAACACCCTCCATGTCCCGGCAAGCAATTGTAGCCCCGGCACCTAAGGCATGTGCCAGAATTCCGCTCTGCGTGCAGTCGCTTGGCCAATAGAAGTAGGTGTCCAACGCTCTCAGCAGGATAGGGAGGACGTCTTCA